>Ga0114920_10000263_pt1 | contig 22860 bp, 25 predicted proteins | sample ChitaG_FD_88683 | JGI IMG/M metagenome (GOLD analysis project Ga0114920, IMG submission 88683) | Deep subsurface microbial communities from South Pacific Ocean to uncover new lineages of life (NeLLi) - Chile_00310 metaG | ecosystem: Environmental > Aquatic > Marine > Oceanic > Sediment ...
TAGCTTCTCCTGCAGCTAAGTTAGGATCGTACCTTGTATCTCTTAAACCAATCTGGATAGAGGCAGTAGAATCATAGCCAGTAGTTGACCAGGTTATGGCACGGGTTTCTCCGATTTTCCAGGTTTCTCCTCCATTGGGAGAAGTGACTTTAATATATGGTTGTACTGCTCCGCAGCCATAAAGTTCATTTAGCTTGGCTCGAGTGGTTAAACCCACATAGCCAGTTCCGGTGGTAAGACCCCAGGAAGCTAAAATCTCTGAAGCATATTTCTCCTGAAATTGGACTACCGCAGAAGCAGTATAAATCCCAAAATAGCCCTCTCCTTCTGTTTCTGACGATGGAATTTCAAATCCTTCTTTTTGAAGAGCGGTCTGAAGGGCTCTAACTTTTGCTCCCCGCATTTCAATTCTTAAATTAACATTAAAATTATAACACCAAACTTCTTCACCCTGAATTTCTGTTAATTGCTGTTGAAGTTGGGCAATTTGAGCCCGTAGTTCAGTAATCTGGGATAAAATTTCTTCAACTGTTACTGCTTTAGCAGTCGGAGTATTTACTGCCAGAAAACAAGTTAAAATTACTAAAAAAGTAGCAATTAAAAATAACTTTTTTGAGTTTTTCATAGTTTTTTTAATTTTAATTAATTTTTTTAACTTTAACCTTTATATTTTATTTTACCCCCCCCTTAAAACTCTGTCAAGAAATAAGGTTGAAAATAATCAGACATTTTTATTTTTTTAGGATTTACCTCTTTTATTTTTTTATCTTTAATTATCACCTCCAGCAAAAGCCCTTTCCTGGTTTCTTCAGAAAAGCCCTGGTCAAAAACAAAATTTCCCAAGCTATAAGCTATCCAGCCATTTTTATACCTCTCAACTGGTTGAATAACATGGGAATGATGGCCGATTACTAAATTAGCTCCGGAGTCAATTGCCAAGTGGGAAAAATATTTTTGTTCCTCGGTTGGTTGGTTTTGATATTCTTCCCCAGTGTGAAATGAAACTATCACCAAATCGCTATTTTCTTTTACTCTCTCAATATCATCTTTTATTCTCTCATCAAGCCAGCCAATTCCTGACCTCTTTTCTGTAGCTTGCCAATATTTAGTGCCTTTATCAGTGTAAGCTAAAAATGTAATTTTTGTTTTCTTAAGTTCTCTCATCACCCCAGACCTAACCTCTTTTTCGTTAAATCCTCCGCCAACATAATCAATGCCCGCTTCTTTTAATCTTTTAAAATTATCTTCCATTGCTTCTCTGCCATAATCAAAAATATGATTGTTTGCGACCGAAACAATATCAAAGCCAGCATAAATTAAACCCTCTATTACTTCCGGTTCAGCCCGAAAAGAATAAATACTCCCAACTTTTGCTCCCTTGTCAGAAATTATACTTTCTAAATTACCAAACAAGATATCTGCTTCCTTTAAATAATCTGCTATCTTCAAAAAAGGAAATTTAAAATCCTCCTTTCCTTTCTTTTTAATCATATATTCAACCCCTCTATCCAGCATAATATCCCCCACCATAAAAAGGATAATTTTTGATTCTTCCAATGAATCTTTTGGCGGGTTCAAAGAAGCAGTTTGTTCTTTTTCCAGAATAATTTTGCGGTAGGGCAAAGCAAAATTTAAAATAGCAAATCCAGTTATCCCAAACAAAATAATTATTAAAATTATTAAAAAAAATCGCTTCATATTCCATGAACGACTTTGAGAATTATTTCCCACTTACTCGCTTAAATAAGTCACAATATACTCTGCTATTATTGTGGCAGCGTGGGGTCGGGAAAACTCTTTAGCTCTCTCGGTCATTTCTTTCAATTTTTGAGGATGAGAAAATAAATATTTTATTCTTTCTAAGATAAAAAATGGTTTGAAATTTGCCCCTTCTATTACTAAAGCGGCGCCATATTCAGCAAAAACATAGGCATTTTTTATCTGATGGTTCTGGGCAGCCCTCTCCAAAGGAACTAAAATGCTTGGCTTTCCCACAGCTGAAATTTCAAAAATACTACCTGCTCCTGCCCTACTAACAATCAAGTCAGCTGCCTGATAGGCATGAGCTAATTCTTCTTCGTTTAAAAACGGGAAGGGATGATAATAGTTTTTAAGATCTTTAGTTACCACAACCCCAGCTTCTCCTGTTACCTGTTTAAAATTTGCTTTGCCAGTTTGATGAATTATTTCAAAATCTCTTAGAGCTGCAGATAAAATTGCCAATAAAGTATCGTTTATTCTTTGGGCGCCTTGAGAACCCCCTAAAAATAAAACTACTGGTTTCTCTCCGCTTAACTTAAATAGTTGTTTAGCTTTTTCTTTAGAACCCCCTAAAACTTCTTTTCTTATAGGATTTCCGATTGAAATCATTTTTTTGGCCGGGAAATACTGTATTTTTTCAACCGGAAAAGCAATAAAAATTTCTAAAGCAAACTTACTTGCTATTCTATTGGCTAAGCCCGGGGAAACATCTGATTCATGTAAAAAAATTGGAGTTACTAATATCCAACCAGCAATAACAGCAGGGAGGGAACCATATCCTCCCTTACTAAAAATAACATCAGGAGAAATTACAAAAATATGATAAAAGGCCTGAAGAATTCCAATAGGAAGCCTGAAGATAATATCAATGATGTTCTGGAAAGAGAGATATCTTCTAATTTTTCCAGCTAAAACCGTTTTTACCCCAATTCCTTCTTTAGAGAGAAGTTCTTTGGCAAATTTATCTTTAGGACCTATGTAAAAAAATTCAAAATCTCCGTGAGGATGGTTTGTTCTTATTTCTCTAACAATTGCGATTATTGGAAAAATATGTCCGGCGGTACCGCCACCAGTGAAAAGGATTTTCATATTACATAATTATATCATTTTTTACGATGTCTAGAAATATTAAGTAAAATTCCAACCCCCACCAATTCAGCTACTATATGGGAACCCCCATAACTCATAAAAGGCAAGGGGATGCCAGTTAAAGGTAAAATCCCGATCATTGAGCCAATATTGACAAACGCCTGAAGGGCAATCCAAGAACTTATGCCCAGGGCAAAAAACTGAGAAAACTTATCTCGAGATATTTTGGAAATCCTAAATCCCCTCCAAAGAAAGAATAAAAAAAGAAGAATTAAAACTAAGCAACCAATAAATCCTGTCTCCTCAGCAAATATGGCAAAAATTGAGTCTGACATTGTTTGAGGAGGAAGAAAGCCGCCAAATTTCTGATTTGACATCCCTAAACCTAATCCTAAAATCCCCCCCGACCCTATAGTAATTAAAGCCTGTTTTATCTGATAACCTATCCCCATTGGATCAGTCCCTGGTCTTAAAAAAACTAAAATTCTTTCCATTCTATAGGGAATAAATTTTATCAAAGCAAATATCCCGGCTGCTCCAAGCGAAAATATAAAAATACTGTGCCACAAAGGAGTGCCGGCTGAAAAATACATTAGGGCAGCAATACAGAAAATCACTCCCAAAGTACTAACATCTGATTGCCAAGACAAAAGAAGAGCAATAATTCCTAAAATTACCAGAAAAGGAATAAGGGTAAATTTCCAGCTTTTTGGGGTTCTTTTTAGCGATGCCTCTTTAGTTCGGCTAGCCAACCAGGCAGAAAGATAGAGAATAAAAGTAAGCTTTAGAAATTCCGAGGGTTGAAAAGAGACAAAACCTAAATTTATCCAACGAGGCGCCCCCCCAGAAACAATGCCCAACCTGGGAATAAAAACCAAAGCCATAAAAACTAAGTTTATTAAAACAAACAACCAGGCCCATTTTTTTAAAAATGATAAACGGATTTTAAAAGCAATAAAGCCTAAGATAATTCCGAAACCTAATCCATAAATTATTTGATGAAAAAGATAATGGGTTGTTTTGCCAAACTTCTCTTGAGAAAAAATCGCTGAAACGTTAGCTAAAATCAAAATTCCCAAAACTATTAAAACAGCTACTACGATAACTAAAATATAATCAAATTGTGATTTTCTTGATTTCATTTTATATCCTATAGTTTTTTTACGGCTTTAACAAATTGCTCTCCCCTATCAAACTCATTCTTAAATAAGTTAAAACTGGCTGCTCCCGGGGAAAGCAAAACAAGATCACCTCTCTTAGTTATTCCTGAGGCCTTTTTGACCGCTTCCTTCATTGACTTTACATTGAAGATTTTTATCTTGCTTTCTTTTTTAAACAACTCCAGCTCCTTTTTAAGCTTGCCAGAAGCTGTCCCTGGCAAAAGCACAAGATGGTTCACCTGTTTTTGAATCTCTTTAGCTAAACTTTTGTAGTTTAAATTTTTATCTTGGCCGCCAGCAATAAGAATAATTTCTGAATTAGGAAATTTCTTTTTAAAAGTTTTAATTGCCAGTATCACTGATTGAGGAGTAGTAGCCGTAGTATCGTTAAAATATTTAACTCCTCGCTTCTCAGTAATAAATTCCTGTCGATTTGGCACGCCTTTGAATCCAGCCAGAACTTTTTTAATATCCCTTTTGGAAATTTTAAAAAGTTTGGCAACCAAAATAGCAGCTGAAACATTAGAATCTTTAAAGAAATAAACTTTAGAGCGAGTAGAACGAGCCAGCTTTCTGGTTTCAGAATTATTGTAATTCAAAACTAAAATATCATTTTTCTTTTGATATTTAAAAATCGGCTTTTTTGCCTCAACATATTCCCGAAAACTTCTGTATCTATTTAAATGATCTGGAAAGAGAGTAGTAATTACAGCTACCTTAGGGCTTTTTTTCAAATCTTCTAGCTCAAAACTGGAAAGCTCTAAAACAACCTTAGTCCCTTTCTTTGCCTTGGAGAGAACTTCCAAAGGGGTCAAGCCAATATTGCCAGCCAAAACAACATTGGGATATTTCCTTTTCAAGAAAAGATAAATAAGAGTGGCGACAGTGGACTTGCCCTTGGTGCCAGTGACGCCAATAATCTCAGCTTTAGTTAAATCAAAGAAAATACTGACGTCATTTTTTATAGGGATTTTATGTTTCTTAGCAATTTTCAGATAGCGAGAATCAGGAGGGACACCAGGATTTTTGATAACCAAATCTGCCTTGATAAAATCTTCTTTTCGGTGCCTGCCCAAGACAAACTTTATAGGCAGCCCTTTTAACTTCTTGAGCGATTCTTTTAATTCGCTTTTGGTTTTCAAATCAGTTACCAGCACTTTTGCTCTTTGTTTAATAAAAAATCTAGCTACTCCCACTCCCCCGCCAAGCAGTCCTAATCCCATCACAGTGACTCTTTTATTTTTGAATAAATTTTTCATATTCCTATAAATTAATCTGCCCGAAGACTTTATTGCCACTAGGAATTCTTTAAAAAGGGTCTTTTATTATTGGCTTAATTTGCCTGTCAAAACAAAGATGGCTTATTTTTTCTAAGTTATATGGCTGGTCGCTAAAGAAAAATTGATGATTTTTGCCTTTTTTAATTTGAGAAGCTATTTGAAGATTGTCTTTTAAGAACAACTTAAGTTCTTTTGCCAAACTTTCTGCTGGATTAATAATTTTGATATTCGTTCCCACCACCTCGCCAATTATTTTTTTTAATAAGGGATAGTGGGTGCAAGCCAAAACTAAAGTATCTATTTTTTTCTCTTTAAATGGCTCTAAATATTCTTCAGCTATTTTTTTTGTTACTCCTTTGTTTATCCAGCCCTCTTCAACCAAAGACACAAATAAGGGGCAGGGTTTTGAATAAATCTTTAAACCAGGATTTAATTCTAAAAGTTTTTTCTCCCAGGAACCGCTTTTAATAGTTCCTGACGTCCCTATTATTCCAACCTTTCTGCTTTTAGTTGAGTTTGCCGCCTCACTGGCTCCTGGAGTTATCATTTCAAAAATCGGCATTTTATTTTCGCCTTCGGCGAGATCCCGCCCCTTCGGGGCAGAGAATTTTTCCTTAAGAAAATCTGAAGCCCAGGCAGAAGAGGTATGACAGGCAACAACAATCAATTTTGCCTTCTTTTTGAGAAGCCAATTTACAATTTTTGCTGAATATCTTTGAACAAAATCAGCCCCCTTGGTACCATAAGGAAGCCGAGCCGTATCTCCAAAATAAATTATCTGGTATTCTGGCAGGTATTTAAAAATTTCTTTGACAATAGTTAATCCGCCAACACCAGAATCAAAAACTCCTATCATTGCTCCATTTTACCAGAATTTCCGATTAAATCAAAAATTAGTTGACAAATCTTAATATATTTTATATAATTTTCACAGTATTGGTTCTTTAAAATTTTAAAAAAGGAGATATCAAATGAGAGATTTACAAAGAACTTTAAGGAAATTCGAGAAGTTAAGAAAACCAAAAACTCGGAAAAGACTTAGAATCACCAGATTAAGAAATAAATTGAAAAAATTATGGGAAACTCTTAGCTTGGCTAATCTTTATGAAATGTACGAAAGTACAAGTGATAAAACTTTAAAAAGAGAGCTTGAGCAGAAAATTCTGGAAATAGCAACCGGAGACGATGATCTTTTAAGTATTGTCGGACATGGAGAAGGTCCTCTTAGGAGAAAAGCTTGGGAAAAACTACGTTCTAGAATCCAAAATGGTCATATTATAAAAAGTCACGCCAGAGAAATTTTAATTGAGGTTATTAAACATATCCCAGATTTAAGAAAGCCAGCTTGGAAATTACTAAAAACTCTAGATCCCACAGAAGGAGAGTTAAAAGTTATTCTTAGCTTAGAGTTTATCTATTCAGTGCCGGGTTTAGCAGGAGAAGTGGAAAAACTACTTAGGAAAAGACCCAAAGGTAAAAACCTTGATAAAACTATTGAAAAAATCCAAAAACTTACCAAAAAGATCAAGGATTTAAAAAAGGGACAAGAATAAAATAAATTGTCCCTTTTTTCTTTGCCTAAATTTCTCTTTCCTAACCTAATAATCTAATAGCAACTCCGATAATTGCTGCAACGATGCCGATTACCCAAAATCGCATTGTGATTTTGTAATGAGGCCAGCCCTTGGCTTCAAAATGATGATGAATGGGAGCGGCTAAAAAAAGCTTTTTGTGGCGAAATTTGCGGGAAAGCAATTGGAGAATTACCGAACCAGATTCAATAACCAGCAAAAAGCCGATTATCGGCAGAACCAAAACAGAATCAGTTAGGAAAGCAACTACAGTTAAAGCGCAGCAAAGTCCTATCATTCCGGTTTCACCCATATAAAATCTGGCTGGAGGGATATTAAACCAGAGAAAAGCTAAAATAGCTCCGGTAATTACCGCACAAAAAGCAGCTAAATCAATTTGATTTTGGAATAGGGCAATCCCGCCAAAAGCGGCAAAAATTGAAGCAAAAACTCCCCCGGCCAAACCGTCCAAACCATCAATCACTCCCCCGCTATAAGTTGCCATCATCACTAAAACAAAAAAAGGGATATACCAAACACCAATTAAAAAATCCCCGTTTCCAGGAACATGAATAGTACTATTACCTAATTTAAAATAAAACCACCAGCCGCCAATTAATCCAATTAAGGCAACTAAAATCAACCTATACCTTAATCTCAATCCCCCGCCAACATATTTTCCTTTGCCAAAAATCTGTAAAATATCATCTATCAATCCCGTTAAAGAAGCTGTGGCTAATGCAAAAAGGGGCAGCCAGGTTTGAGACCTGCTTAAGAAATTCAATTTTTTAAACCACCAGATATTAGTTTTAGCCAGAAAAAAGAAAAAAATAGCTAAAATTAAAGTGCTCACCCAGATAAGCAATCCGCCAAATCTTGGGATACGAGTTTCTCCTTCAGAATGAAATTTTTTAAAAAAAGGTATTTCTCTGCCGTCTATAGATTTTTCTCTGGTATCTTTCCGCCAAAGCTTATATTTATATAAAAAATGGGTTAAGATGGGGGTCAAGAAAAAAGCTAAAATAAAAGCAACTGCTCCTAAAGTAAAAATTTTAATAACGTTTATGGTAATTTCATTCATAATTCTGTTATTATATTCTACCAAATTTTCCCAAATAAAAAAAGGACACAGAATTTTTTACTCTATGTCCTAACCACATATTCCAAAAATAATTTCTTATCAAATCCTCCTCTTGATTGCTTTCTTTCTTTTTTTGTCCTTTTTATCTCCTTTTCATCCAGCCCAAATACCTTAATCAGATAATCAATTACCTCTAAAACATCGCCAATTTCTTTGGTAAGCTCTTTATTATCGCCCTTACTTTCTAAAGCCTCTCTGGCTTCCTCAACAAGCTTTATCAACAATTCCTGTTTATATTCTTCATCGCTGAGAGTCCGGATTTTTGCTCCACCTCCTTCATGCTCAATTATTTCTGGAATTCTATCCCTGATAAGTTTGTTATGTGCCTCCATAATATTGCCTCCTTTTTTAATTTTAAACAAAGTAAATGACTTACTTTTTACTACTTACATTATACACCTATTTCTCAAATCTGTCAATGGCTTGACTCTCAAAACAAGCGATCGCTTGTTTTAGGAGTCAGTAGAAATCTCTCAGTAGAAATCTCAATGATCTTATTCAAGAAAAAAGGCACAGAATTCTTTTATTTCTTCTGTGCCCATTTGTACTAAACTCAACTATCCTTTGCTTATTCTGATGCTGGTATATTTAGCACATTGTGTTTTGGAGGGGCTGTTCGATGTTTTGTTTTCATAAAGTCAATGTTTCCTGCCTCCATCGGAAACTCGTTGGGCTTTGATTTTCCACAAAACACACATCCGTATTCAGTATCAGCAACCGAAACATAGGTGTCGGGATTATCGCTTTTAAAAGAAATCCCTCGATATTTATGTTTTAGTAACCAACAAAGCTTTCTGCGAACGCACTTTGGCAAACGGTCTAATCCCTCTCCAATAAGATCAACCAAAACAAGGAAAAAAAGAACTGGGGTTCGCGTTTTAATCCATAATTTTGTTCTTAACCAACTCATAACTTAAATCTCCTTTCTTTTTGGTAAAACTTTCTTTATTCAGTTTGTATTAAAGTACTATTTGTAGTATACACCCTTTTCTTAAATCTGTCAAGCTTTTTGGGCAAAAACAAAAAAACAAGACATTAACTTGTTATTCTCAAATTAATCTTAAAAGGAATAATAGTGTTATTGAGGAAAAAGTGTTGACTAAAAACCACATATTGTAATCTCGGGCATTGTCTTTATTATTGCAGCTTACGCTGCATAATTACGGTATTCGGTTGGAAAAGAAAAATTGATTTTTCTTTTCCTTCCTCATTTGTAATTATAGTATTTCCTTCTTTTTTATTCAAGAAAAAAGGCACAGAATTCTTTTATTTTTTCTGCGCCTATTCAGGTCTTACCTTAAAAAGCGGCTGGCCATACTCAACTGCTTGACCACTCTTGACAAGTATTTCCACTATCGTCCCTGTAGTCTCTGCGTTAATCTGATTCATTACCTTCATCGCCTCTATTATGCACACCATAGTTTGCGGCGTAACCTTTGAACCTATCTCAACATAGGGCTCGGAATCTTGGCTCGGCGCTGCATAAAATGTCCCTGGTGTCGGTGACTTTATAACCTCCGGATTCTCATCAAAACCATTGCTTTCCGGAGGATGCTGTTCAACCACTGGCTCAGAGATCACCTCTGTCTGAGCACCTGCCCGCTTCAAAAAAACCTTGTCATCGCCATGGATTATCTCAATCTCTACCAGATCATGGGCTTTCATCAACGCGATAAGCTCTTTTATTTTTTGCAAATCAAAATTTTTATCTTTCTGTTCCATCGCTACTCCTTTAAATCCATATGTTAACAATATTTTGGAAAGAGCTGTAACCTAATTCCAAATGTTATCGTATCCTTCAAAGATGTCAAGAGACCTCTATAAAAATTAGCCTGCTACCTTGATTTCAGTAATTTCCAATTGCCTCAATTAGTTTTCGCATTTCAGCAAAACGGTCTCCGGCTCCTAAAATTACATTGATAAAATAACTGTCTTTTTGGGGATTTTTTAATATTAAAAGAAGGCAGCCGCCCGCTGTTGGGCTCCAACCGGTCTTCCCGCCGATTATCCCGGGAATTTCTCCCAAAAGCTCGTTGGTATTCTCGGGAATAAAGTGATGAACTGAACCATCGGGATTCAAAACTTCGTAAGATTTATTGGTGGTAATTTCAAAAATTTGAGGATAATTTTTAAATATATATTTTGAAAGCTTAACCAGGTCTCTGGAAGTTGAGAGATTTTGGGGCTCTTGGGGATCGTCAGGGTCAAGACCAGTAGGATTAACAAATTGAGTATTTTTAAGTTCCAAATCTTTGGCATAAAAACTCATTAACTCAACAAATGGCTTCTCTCCAATCAACTCAGCAAGGGCAAAAGCGGCATCATTACTTGACTCAATGAGCATAATATAAAGTAAAGTTTCAACTGATAACTCCTCCCCTATTTTAAAATCAGCGTATTTAGAGCTGTTTTCCTGTTCAACCGCTTTTTCGGTTATCGGTACCAATAAAGAAAAATTATAGGTTTCATCAAGATCAAAAATCACCAAAGCTGTCATTAGCTTGGTTAGAGAAGCAATCGGTAATGGTTCTTTTGAGTTCTTTTCAAATAAAATTCTTTCTCTACCCTGGCCGTCAATCTCAATAGAAATTACAGCTTTAGCTGCAATTTCTAAATTCTCTAAACGTTCGGTCCGAAGTTTCTCTAATCTTAAATCTTTTATTTTCGCTTCAAGAATTTGCTGATTTAGCTGAGCAGCTAATATCTCGGGATTTTTAGTTATCTCTTGCAAAAACCAAAAATCTTCTAAGTTTTTTGCCAAACTATTAATCCCCCACCAAAAAGGTAAACTCAAAACAAAAGCAATTAAGAAAATCTTTAACTTTTTTTTATCTTTAAGCGGTTTCATTTTTTCTTTTCGGTTTTTTAATTATCTTAATATTCAATTCTTTTAATTGTTCTTCGGAAACTTCTGCAGGGGCGTCCATCATTAGATCCCGGCTATCGCCTGTTTTAGGAAAAGCTATTACTTCGCGAATATTGGGTTCTCCAAATAAAATCGCCAAAAATCTATCAATTCCCGGGGCAATTCCGCCATGGGGTGGCGCCCCATACTCAAATGCCTTTAGTATATGGCCAAATTTATCTTTAATTTCCTTTTTTTTGTAGCCAATTATTTCAAATACCGCTTCCAGGGCTTCGGGTAAATGATTTCTTATACTCCCCCCTCCAATTTCTGAACCATTTAATACGATATCATACTGAGTAGTTAAAATCTTCTCTATGTTTTTTTTCTTAAGTAAATCTTCCTTAAATTCTGGCTTTGGAGCGGAAAAAGGATTGTGGGTAAAAGTCCAGCCACCTTCCTTATCTTTCTCAAAAAAAGGAAAATCAATTACCCAAGAGAAAGCCAAAAGATTAGGATTTGTTTTGTCCTTGCGCAAATCAGGTCGATCAGTGTTATACTTTTCCATTGTTTTGGCATAAGTAATTTTTGGAAAGGGAATCTCTTGTATTTTTTTCTCGGGATACAATTTTTTAATAATATCAATAAACAATTTTTCTATTAAATTCATTATCTCCTCTTGTTCTACAAAAGACATTTCTATATCTAATTGAGTATGTTCTGCCTGGCGGTCAGCTCGTGGGTCTTCGTCGCGAAGACAACGAGCAATCTGGAAATACTTTTCAATGCCCGCCACCTGCAAAAGTTGTTTGTATTGTTGAGGGGATTGAGGCAAAGCAAAAAATTTGCCTGGTTGTAACCTGGATGGAACAATAAAATCCCTGGCGCCTTCGGGTGTTGATTTGGTCAAAATCGGGGTCTCTACTTCAATAAAGCCCTCTTTCTGGAGATATTCTCTCATAAACTGAATAACTTTTTGGCGTCCCATCAAATTCTTTTTCATCCTTTCTCTTCTCAAATCTAAATAGCGGTATTTCATTCGCTTTTCCTCATTTATTTCATAACCATCACCCTCAATAGAAAAAGGCAAGGTTTTGGCTTTAGACAAAACCTTTAGTTCCTCAACTGCAATTTCTATCTTCCCGGTTTCAAGTTTGGGATTTATCATTTTCGGAGGACGTTTTGAAACTTTTCCAACCACCTCTATCACCCACTCTGGCCGAAGTTCTTTAACTAATTTATAAACCTCTTTGTTTTCCTTGCCCGCCGTAGCTTTAGCGGAGGCGGGAGGAACAAAAACCAATTGCAAAAGCCCGCTTCTATCTCGAAGATCAATAAAGATAATCTTACCGTGCGACCTGATAGAATTGACCCAGCCAGCAACTTTCACGCTTTTATCAAGATAATTTACTACCTCTGTATTTGTAAACCGCTTCATAATTTGTTTCATTAAATCTATATTAATCCATTATGGCAAATTATTTGCATAATTGCTACGTTCGGTCGAAATGTGAGCAAGCTCCCATTTCTCCCTCACTTACAATTATAGACAACTTTTCCCTATTTGAAAACACCCCAACCGCCCGAGACCGGGTCTCGGGCGGAGCCTCGAATACGGTGCCAGAAATCGTCCGATCGGACGATTTCTGGCATACTACAAAAATCTTGACAGGTTTGGGCTGGTATGATATACTACCACTATTAAAAGTTGGTCATTGAAAACTAAATAGGGAAAAGAATTAAAAAGAAAGGAGAAATAAGATGGTTACGATTGCTCTTCTTATTATTGGTGGAATTCTTTTGATTGTTTTTGGTTTCTACGAGACAGACTTAACAAAAAAGATATTAAAAGGAGAATCCAAGAGTGAAGTATGGGGGTATATATTGTTAACGGTTGGTGCAGTTTTTGTTATGATTGGCTTAGCTGGTCTTTACTCCACGGGTTCCTCATCCGGTATGCTAAAAAGCATGCGTCAGCGAATCAATGAACCGATAATTTCTAAAGCGCAGCTCTATGGTTACGAAATTGTTGGGAAGCATATCGAGGATTGCCCTGACTTAGAAGAAAGACCTAAATGTACTGTTGATCTCAAAGATACATTCAGCGGAAGAGTATTGAAGAAAGTGAAAATCAATAAAGGACTCTTCGAAAGCCTTTGTCTATATAACATTTTTGACGAAACCTTGAATAGTAAGTTCAGGATTCCCGAAAAAACAAAACAAGATTTGCAGAAAAAACCAAAAGCGCAGTAAAAACACTGCGCTTTTTTTGTTAAAACGTAATGATAATATTGTTTGTTAAACAAATCAATTACGCTTTTTTAGTTAGAAAAACTAAATTTACTTGACAAATCTTCTTAGTTTTGTTTAAAATGAAAGTAGAGAGTAGTTTTTTAAAAATTCACCCTGTTAAATAAAATCCAAGGGATTTTAATTTGCAAAGCAAATTATTTAACGGGATAAATAATAACCTAAAAAAAAGAAAGGGGGTTAATTATGAACGGCAAAACAAGAAACGAGAGAAAAAACATGACAAGGGCCAGAGGAGATCCAACAAGGATTCAATTAATAAAAGAGGCAAGGGAACGAGTAAAGACACTAAAAGGTAAACAAAATACTAAAACTCCGAAATCAGCTAAAGATATACCTAAAGCAGATTTTGTCCCGCCCGAAAAAATACCCTTTGATGGTTCCCTTGCTAAAAACTTACTGGAATCAGTCAGGGAAAAGAACGTAGAATTGGTAACAACGACCTTAGATAGATTATGGAGGAAAGTTATGAATAGTGAATCAGCAGGAAGAGATTTTGAAGCAATAGATGCGGCAAAGAATTTTTTAAGAGAAGTGAGTTCTAAGACTTCTTAAAAGGGGCAGAAGTAACGACAGTTATATGTCAGAGATTCTGCCCTTTTTTGTTTACTTATCGTTCTTGACAAGCTTTTGTAAAGCTGGTAAGGTATTATATCCTGAGATTACAAAAAATTTGCTAATCTCAGATAAATATATAAGCTCTTTGTCAATTAAATAGATTAAATACTGAAAAGAAAAGATTAGAAAGGAAAATAAAATGAAAAAGCTCGGTTTGATATTTGTGATGGTCATTTGGTTGTTGTCCGGTTGCGACAGTCAATCTCCTAACGCCAGATATCTTTCAGGTATGGAAGTTCTGCTAATGCGGGACTCTGGAGGCAATCGATGGCAACTGGATCACTGGAATGTGTGGGATGAAATAGAAGGACAGGATATTTTCAGCGCAAGATTTGGTTTCCTCATTAAGGCGCAGCTTAGTGTTGGTCCGTCTACAATCACTGTTGCAGGTGTTCGAGTCGATTGTTATATAGAACACTGCGACCCAACGGGCGGTCCTTATGATATATGGGATAGTACCACTCCTAATGGCGAAAAATATGGTTTTGTAAAAGGCTACCCAAGCTTAGGTAGCCACTGGAATCATGCAGAAGCACATGCTTCGGTAAAGACAAATGCCGATGGTTGGGCGTGGTTTTATATTGGATTGGGGGATCCTGATAATGATGACGACCCTGATTATCTTTGGCCACAGGGATGTAGCACAATGGTTTCAACGGGAGTAAAATCAAGATTTGTAATACGCCGAAGCAATGGAGATATTGTTAGAGAGTGTCATTGTTACTTTATAAGAGGACAATGTGCTGGTTTTTGGTGGCCAGATAACATGGGGGTATGGGATACTTCGTATAGCTCTCTCGATCCAGCTCCAGAAATATGGCCGTTATCTCCACCTGCCGAAAATCCTTATAATGTTGGATATGAAGAAATACGAATCCAGGAGATAGAACCGCGAAACTGTCCTCCGAATGAGTATCCAATAGAGTTGGAAGAAAACCCATTGCCGCTTGATAGTAATGAATCTTGGGTATATGAAAGTAGAGGATGGTGGCAACTTATCTGGAATCCTGACATGGGTGGTTGGATATGGGTTCAGCCTGATTATCTTGTGAGTCTTATATCTCCGGATCCTAATATTCTTTATGATGGATCAGAAATATTAACTATGTGTGAACCTTATTCCTTTCTTTGTAATGTATATCATGAAGATGCTGGTTTGTGTGATTCTTTAGCTCACACAGTAATAGTAAAATCAAAAACAGCAGACGGCAATGATGTCTCATGGAGACCCGTATATATGGTGGTATACGGTATTTATCCCGACCAGAATGAAATTCTGTTTTACTCTGAGTATATTGTACCAATTGATAGTCCTGTTGGAGAAGGTCGATATATGGATTGGTATGGATGGATTGGAACTTTAATCTATGTTCCAGAAGGCGGGTATTTGGTGATGGAAGTTGATCCTTTTTATGGAGACTTTAATTTTGATGGCATTGTCAATTTTAAGGACTTCAACCATTTTGCCTATTTCTGGCAACAGGACATAACTTGTCGTGGCTATGATTTGATGCTTGACGGTACTCGTGATGGACGCACTACAGTAGAGGATTTGAGGTTGTTCGCTGAAAACTGGTTAAAAGAAAGGACATGGTGAAATTATGAAAAAGAAAAAGAAGACCAAGTGTTTAATAGTGGTTGTTTGTGCTTTCTGCATGGTTATAGCTTGCTGCATAGTTTTTCTGGCAACGAGGTCTAAGGTGGTTTATTGGGCAGTGTATGAAGACGGGCACATGCAGATAGTAGACTACCAACTGGTAGTACCGATAATGGAGCCTAATGACGTGGCTGGTATATGGCCGGAGTATGTAAAAGAGATAAAAGTTCCATGGTTGATGGGCTGCTATTTGACTTTAAGGTTGAGACCCTGTATATTATCTGATAACCCTGAGATACAGGGAATGTACGGCAAAAGAAGGGTTTTCTATGTACCAGAACCTTCTTAAAATTTAAAAACCAAAAAGAAACCAAAAGGGTGGAAATATTTTCCACCCTTCTTTTTTTTATCCACTTGACAGGGACACTTCTCGTGATAGCTTTAATATAATAACTTGTTCGTTTAAAACTTTCCCCTCATTCATGCACCACTCAGGCGTGAATGAGCCCACCTTCATAAGCTACCGTTTCTGGTAACTTGTGAAGTTCCTCAAACTGCGTGACACAACCGCCCGCCTCCAGGGTGAGTAAGTGTCACGCTTTTTTTATATTGATAAAGGATTTGACCCTCACAACCAAACAGGGATATGCGAATTTGTAAACAAATTCGCTGACCACCTGACTCTGCTGGGTCAGGTGGAAACCCCTATTATGGTGTGAGGGTTGACTAATCTTTATATGACCGGTAGAGTAGAATAAGTAGCTTTTTGAAAATTAAATACTAAATGAAAGAATGATTTGAAAGGAGAACAAAAATGGCTGAGGAAAAAAATAAAGATAAGAACAAAAAACCAGAAAAGGAAGAACCAGAACAAACAGATGATATAGAACTGGGCACTGTTGGCTCCGGGGTAGATTTAGATAAGACGGGCAGTGGAAGCGGATTAGTAAATTTCGAGTTAGATCCCGCTGAGAGCCGATTCGGTGGTACGGCTTTTGCCGAAGTTTTAGAAGATTTAGACCAAACGGAATCTACAGAAAAGCAAGCCCCAGAGGCAGAACTTGATAAATGTTTAGGAAGTAAAACAGGTCCTGCCCCCGTGGAAATCACTATGCCTGGAACTCCTGAAAGAGTGATTGTTAAAGAGTTAAAAACTGCTCCATCAATACCATTTATTGCTGAGATTACTCTACTCATAGCTTTGGCAGCAGCAGCTCTTGTCACCATTATAATGATTTTAGATAAAATCCCCGAGATTGTAACTACAGCCCAGATTCAGAATTACATCTGGTATATAGTTGGCGGATTAGGTGTTGTGGTAGTGGTTTGTTGGACAGGTCCTCCAATCATCACTTTTATCAGAAACAAACCCAAAAAAAAGAAGGTTGCTCGCAAATCCCAAAAAAAAGAGAAAAGGTAAAAAGGTTTAACTTTGTCAAAACCATTCCAGTTTAGATTTCCACCGAACACTTGACAAAAATTTGTAGATATGCTAAAATACTTTATAGAAACAGCTTTTTAACAATCAATTAGGGTTTAGTCTTGAAAGGAGACGAAAATGAAAAGGAAAGTATTAATTCTGGGAATGGTTGTTTTGATAGGAGAAATCTGGCTTCTCGGAGGGTGTGAAAGTGCTGGTCAAACTGGAGCTCTTCTTGGTGCAGGCGCTGGTGCTCTGGCTGGTCAGGCAATAGGCGGTGATACCAAATCAACATTGATCGGTGCTGGTATTGGTGGTGGAGTCGGTTACATGATTGGCAGCGAACGAGACAAGAAAAAAGCAGCTGCCGACAGAGAAAGCATCCGCCAGCAAATGAACACCGTTACGGTAAACATTACCAATAGTAATGGTTCAATTACACCTGTAGTACTGAGAAAACAAGGCGTTGGCTATATTGGCCCCCGAGGCGAATATTATAACGCTCTGCCGACCCCGGACCAACTGAAGCTAATTTACGGCTTCTAACATCTTCAAAAAAAACAACCAAAAAGCGCGGTATTTTTAAAATCTACCGCGCTTTTTTTTGGGCCTTGCCCCTGAGCGAGCGAAGCGAGTCGAAGGGTTGACCCTCACAACCAAATAAGGAATTAATTTTTAAGAAATCTCGCAAGGGAATTTTGATAAAGTTAATTTAAGTTTTGAGGTAAACTTGTGTATATTAAGCATTATAAAAAATTAAGAAGAGATTTTTCCTTGTTATGGTGTGAGGGTTGACAAATCCTGTCAGTTTGCTACAATAAAAATAGTGTCTTTGCAATTAAATAAGGGTTTTAAATTGAAAGGAGTCAGAAAATGTTGGTATTAAGCAGACGGAAAGATGAATCAATAATGATAGGTGATGGCGTTAAAATCACCATTGTTGACGTCCGCGGCGATAAAGTCCGTCTTGGTATAACAGCCCCAGAATCTGTATCGGTTCACCGTATAGAAGTATACGAAAAAATTCAGCGGGAAAAGGCTGAGGAGAAAAGTGGAACCGAAGAAGTAGATGGTTAACAATTTAGATTTTATTACGGGGGGACAAAATGCGATTTATACTGAAAACCTGGCAAGAATATAGACCGATTTTCTGGTTAGCAGTAGCCTGTTTCATCACTTTTTGTTAAAACCAAAAAGCGCGGTATTTTTAAAATCTACCGCGCTTTTTTTTTAATTTAATTTGTCTCTACAATCAAACTACACTGTTGGGCCACCCGGAGCTGCTGGAGGTGGTGGAGTAGGTCCTCCGCCTTCTTTCTTTTTGAAAATCTTCCCTTTAAAAAGATAAAGTATTATTGCTACCACCACAATCGCTGCAATTATCCAATAAATTGTACTCATAATTTTTAGAAATTAATAATTTATTCTATTCGACCTTGTATTTATAATAATTGCAAGTAAATGGCTTGCTATCTTTATTTTCTCTTTTTCCTTTAATTGTGTCAAGCTATGTTGTGGAAAACTCATTTACTAATTCATAAATGTCACCTGCGCCCATAATTATCACCACTTCCCTGCCCTCTAAATTTCTCTTTAAATAACTTTTTATTCTTTCTTTCTGAAGATATATTGCCTGGGACTTTTTAATTTGCTTAATTATTTTTTTTGAACTTATTTTTTTCTCTATTCTTTTTTTCTCTCGACCAGCCACATCATAAATATCAGTAATTATTAATCTATCTATCGGCGCCTGTGAGAAAGTTTTGACAAAATCATCAAATAAATAAAAGGTTCTCTGATGCTGATGGGGTTGAAAAATACACCAAATTTTTCTATTAAGAAATTTCTCCCGAGCTGCCTCTAAAGTAGTTTTAATTTCAGTTGGATGGTGGGCATAATCACTAATAATTGTAAATCTTTTATTGCCAATTTTTGCTTTTTTTATCTCAAAACGTCGCCAGGAACCTTTATATTCTGATATTGCTTTAAATAAAACTTTATCTGGAATTTTTAAAGCCCGAGCTACTGTTAAAGCAGCTAAAGCATTGTAAATATTATGTTCGCCCGGCACTTTCAAAATCTTTCTCAATTTTCCCGCCTCTTTCTGCTTCAAAAAATACACTAACACATTTTCAGCGATCGGCAAAAAAGTGTTAGTGGAAATTTTTTGTTTTGTTTTTGTAATTTTATTTATAATTTTAGTTATATTTTTATCGTCTTTATTAACAATTAAAATTCCGTCTTTGGACAGATGGCTTATATATTCTCTATAAGTTTTTAAAATATGCTTCAGGTTTTTATAATAATCAAGGTGCTCTGGTTCAATATTAGTTAAAACAATGATTTTGGGCCAATAATTTAAAAAAGAGGCCTGCCACTCATCTGCTTCAATAACAAGATATCTGCTCTTACCTGCTCTAAAATTACCGTTTCCAAATTCTTTCAATTTAGTGCCAATAATCACTGTTGGATCAAGTCCTGCTTTTGTTAGAATAGAAGCTATCATTGCAGTAGTGGTGCTCTTGCCGTGAGTGCCAGAAACTGCAATAGTAAAATATTCTTTTGTTAACCCCCCTAATGCTTTAGGATAACTTTGAATTTTAATACCTAATCTCTTAGCTTTTTTTATCTCTGGATTATCAGAAGGAACTGCCGGACTATGAACTACCAAATCAGCATCTTCTGGTAAATTTCTGGCTTTATGAACCCTTAAAAGAAGTTTAGCTCCTTTTTCCTTAAGATTATCTGTGATTCCCGAAGATGCTAAATCAGAGCCGCTAACATTATGGCCCTTTGCCAAATAATACTGAGCAAGCGCAGACACGCCTATACCACCAATACCAATAAAATGCACTTTCATATTATTAGAAATTAGAAATTAGAAATTAGAAATTTTTGAATCAGCCCAAGATGGCTGATTCAAGTATAGTGTATTCTGCTCCTCCTCTTTTTAGCTCACTTTCCATTACTTCAATTGAATTAATAGAGAAGCCCAAATTTATTTCCTCTGAAACCTCTGGTCTTTCTTCGGGCTCAATTCGCTGCCATTCCCATCTCCTTATCCTTCCTAAAGTAATATGGGGAAAGAATTCCCTCTTTTCTGAAATAGACAAGGTTTTGTCTAAATCATCTTTCAAAGAAGCAAATTCTTCTGACTTTTCCCCCACTGCCCAAATCATCCTGGGCGGCTTTTTATCAGTAGGCCCATAGCAGATTTTAGTTAAATTAACAGAAAAAGAAGAATGTCTTGAAGCTACTTCTTTTGTAATCTTACAAATATCTAAAAGTTCATCATTATCAATATAACCAATGAAATCTAAAGTGATATGGATGTTTCTTGACTTTGTCCACCTAATCGGTAGTTCTGGCCATTTTTTCTGAAAATCTGCCAGCTTCTTTTTTATATCCTCTGGCAGATTTATGGCAATAAAAACCCGATGTCTTTGTTTCATAATTCAAGATTATATTTTAATTCAAGAATATATGTTTATACAATAACGAATCAAGGTTCTCGCCGAAGGCGAGGTTCTTATACAATAGCGAATCAAGGTTCTGCCGAGCAGCTCGCAGTGAACAGCTTCGCTGTGAACTGAGGCAGGTTCTTATTTCCGAAGGAATCAAGGTTCTGCCGAGTGAAGCGAGGCAGGTTCTTATATCAATTGAATTTTATCATAAAAAAAGCTAAAATTAAAGCGAGATGAAAGAGGTTTATCTGTATAAAAAACTACAAAATAAAAAAGTTCGATGCCGAACCTGTGCTCATTATTGTGTTATTGAGGATGGGAAAACAGGAACCTGTGGAGTAAGAAAAAATATAGAAGGAAAACTTTATTCTTTGGTCTACGGGAAGGCCTGTGCTCTAAATATTGACCCGATTGAGAAAAAGCCTTTTTACCATTTCCTGCCAGGCACAGAATCCTTATCCGTAGCTACTGTTGGCTGTAATTTTGCTTGTGATAACTGCCAAAATTGGACTATTTCTCAAGAGCCAAAAATCTCCAAGACAATTGAAGGAGAGGAAGTTTCACCTGAAAAAATTGTAGAAATAGCTAAAAAGAGTAATTTGCCCTCTATTTCCTATACCTATACAGAGCCGACGATTTTCTTGGAATACGCTTTAGACACAATGAAATTAGCTAAGAAAGCCGGTCTGAAAAATAACTGGGTAACCAATGGTTTTATGTCAAAAGAAGCATTTGATTTGGTTGCTCCCTACTTAGACGCTGCCAATGTTGATTTAAAAAGCTTTTCTGATAAATTCTACCAAAAAAACTGCGGAGGCAGATTACAACCTGTTTTAGATACTTTAAAAAGAATAAAAAGTAAAAAAATTTGGCTGGAAATAACAACTTTAGTTATTCCCACTTTAAACGATTCAGAAGAAAATTTTAAGGAAATTGTCAATTTTATCAAAAACGAACTTGGGCCAGAAACTCCCTGGCACATTAGCCGGTTCTCCGGAGTAATTTCCTGGAAACTCCAACACATTCCTGACACACCTCTTGAAACCCTTAAAAAGGCCGAGCAAATCGCCAAACAAACTGGCTTAAAATATGTTTATCTCGGTAATGTAAGAACCTGACTTCGTCAGAACCTTGATTCGTCAAGGCATAAACATATAATCTTGAATTAAGAACCTGACTTCGTCAGAACCTTGATTCGTCAAGGCATAAACATATAATCTTGAATTAAGAACCTGACTTCGTCAGAACTCAAAGCACATAATGCGTTATGTGCTCGACCGAGCATATAAATTTCATTTATATGCTTTGGCTTGATTCGTCAAGGCATAAACATATAATCTTGAATTATGATAAAATTTGCTTGTTTTTCTCCCCATCCCCCTCTCCTTCTTCCTTCAGTTGGTTCAGAGGGAGATAGAGAAAAAGTAAAAAAAACAATTGAAAGTTTGGAATCTTTGGGTAAAAAACTTAGGGGCATAAATCCTGACTCTATCATAATTTCTTCTCCACATCCTGACTGGGGATTTAATGTTCCTTTGTATTTCTTGGCTAAGGACTTCAAAGGCGAAACCAAAACCTTTCTAACTGGATTTGAATCTCCGGAAGTTCATTTTGATAAAGGCAGAAAACTTTATAAAAGTTTAGAAAAGGATAAAAACTATGCCTTGATTGCCTCGGGCGACCTTTCTCATTGTCTAAAAGAAGATGGTCCCTATGGTCTTCATCCCCAGGGGCCTAAATTTGATAAGGATTTAATAGAATTTTTAAAGAAAAAAGATATAGAAAACTTTCTAAAATTAGATGAAATGTATCCTGAAGCCGGGGAATGCGGTTTGCGTTCTTTTTCCTTTCTCTTGGGAATTTTAGAAGAAGCAAAAATTAATTGGCGAGCAGAAATTTTATCTTACGAAGCTCCTTTTGGAGTGGGATATTTAGTAGCTAAATTTAAAATTCAATGAAATTTACCATCAAGAACCCAGGAGAAAGTCCTATAAATTTAGCCAGAAAAATTGGCTTTTATTTTCAGGCAGAAAATCCTGAAAAAGGCGAGCTAATTTTCGTGCGACCTTTGGGAAGAAACGGCTATCCCAGATTTCATTTGTATATTAAAGAGAGTAATGATGAATTAATTTTAAATTTACATCTGGACCAAAAAAAACCAAGTTATAAAGGAGCGCCGGCTCACGCCGGCGAATACGAAGGCAAGGTCGTGGAAGCAGAAACAGAAAGAATTAAGCAAATTCTAACATGAATCCCTGTGTCTTACTTGCCAAATCGGCTGTTGAAAATTATGTTAAAGAGAAAAAGATTATTAACCTGCCTGAAAATTTGCCAGAAGAATTCTTAACAAAAAAGTCAGGCGCTTTTATCACAATAAAAAAGGGGGGGCAACTCCGGGGCTGTATTGGAACTTACCTCCCAACCAAAGAAAACATTGCCAAAGAAATTATTTCCAATGCCATTGCTGCGGCTGCTGAAGATTACCGTTTTGGCCCAATTCAAGAAGAAGAACTCCCCTTTCTCTCCTACACTGTTTATATCTTAAACGAACCCGAATTAGTAAAAAACACTAAGGAGCTTGATCCTAAAAAATACGGTATAATA
>Ga0114920_10000264_pt1 | contig 22829 bp, 32 predicted proteins | sample ChitaG_FD_88683 | JGI IMG/M metagenome (GOLD analysis project Ga0114920, IMG submission 88683) | Deep subsurface microbial communities from South Pacific Ocean to uncover new lineages of life (NeLLi) - Chile_00310 metaG | ecosystem: Environmental > Aquatic > Marine > Oceanic > Sediment ...
AGTATGTAAAAATAAGGTTTATAATTTTCATAGAATGCGCAAATTGTTTTACCGTCTTTTGTTTTACCAAATAATCTTATCACAGGAGAATTATTAAGTTGTATATAATCACAGTCTAGTAATTGAAATTTGATTTCCATATCTATTTTTATGTGAAATCGATTTTAAAAGTTTCTCGTGTTCTCAAATTTATTAACCAAAATATAGGTTGAGTTATAAAACTGCCATTTGAAATTATTGTTATGCCCTTATAATTTATAATACCTGGTAAATGAAAATGACCTGAAACAAAAACATCAGGAACCACATTGAGGAAATAAGGATCTTCGTCATATATGCTATTATTAAAAATTGGGTTGAGGTGCCTTTTTTTGATTAAATTCAAGAAAACTTTTTCTGGAGGAAGATTCGTCCATTTGGTTGCATACTTAGAAAAAACATCACCATGAGAAAGAAAAATTGTAACACCTTGGATTTCCACAAGAGATGGATTATTGAGGGTGTCATCAAAAAATGGATCTAGCTCACCTCTTAGAAAAAATTTATTGTACTTCGACAACCTCCCAAACAAATTATTGAGATGTTTTTTATTAGAGGAGACATCCCCAAGGATAAAAATGAATAAATTTTTATACTCAGCTTTCTCGAGCCAATTTAAAAAATTTTCATAACTTTGTTTTTTGAATTCTTTTGAATCCATATGAAAATCTGAAATAAATAAACAAAAAATATCATCAGATGATTTGGCCACTTGCTTTTTGAGTGGTATATCCGGCCAAACAATTTTATCTGCATTTACTTCGAAGCCTTGTTTTTTGCAGACTAAACCAATAACCTCATCTGGAACAATTGAACTAAAATCTTCAACTTTTTTATCAAAGAAAATTTTTAATTCCCCTGTTCCATCTTCGACCACAGCTGAGCATTCTTCAGGAATTATTTCTTTAACCAAAATTATAAGAGAAAAATTATTTATTTTATCAGTAATTCTATTGATCGAAAGTAAATTAATCAAGTCTGATTTTTTAACTAAGAAATTTTTTATCTGGTCGTACCTTTTGCTAAAAAAATTTCTGTAATCATCAACCGTATGGATCTTTTTTTGTTGTGAGAAATCTTTTAGGATTTTCAATCCTGTCGGTTTTAACAACTTTTCTACAAAATCGAAAGTTATCATTGGTACGTTCAATGTTTTTATTTTCTCTAGAACTTTTACCATTTGGTCAGGATTTTTTTCGAAGAACTGCAAAGATTTTGGGTCAAGCTGATGACCAGAATTTAAAAAAAATTTGATTATTTCTGATCTTTCCATAGAACTCATAAAGATATTATTTCTTCAAAATATAAACTATTAATCCATTTTTATTCTTTATTTTTGAGTGGGGCAATATTATAGATTGAACTTCATCAGTTTTTATCGATTCTTGTAAATATTTTTGAGTTGTATTCCAACTGATTTTTTTTCCAAACTTTTTTGAGACCTCTTCAGTGATAACACGAATCGTCAAGGGGTTTTTGGTAGATTGTAATGTTTCTAGAATTAAAGGTTTAATCTTTCTCCTAATACTAGGTCTTCCTCGTTTCATACTTTATTATCAATTAGACAATTTTAAATAGGTTTTCAATTTTTAAACTTTATCTCCACTTATTTTTTTTAACTTATAAGTAGTTGTCTTTCCTACATGAATTTCTTCTATTTTATGAGAATCTCTAAGAAATATCAAATATTTTTTAATTGTATGCCATGACAGGCCTGGTTTACCTGTTTTCGTACTTATTATATTTCTTATATATTCGGTTGTATATGGGATAGTTGTATCCAGCGTGCTGAGAATTATAAGTTCAAACATTCTGCCAAATGGTCTTCGAGGCACAAGCTAGAGTAGTATTTTTAACCATATAAATTGCACTAATCAAGTTATTTATGCGAACATTTCAACATTAGTGCGAACATTTTATAATTAGTGCGATAAGTTAACCATTAGTGCAATCTTTTCTATAACATTTATGATTGATAGTGGTTAGGTTAAGAAGTGAATAAATAATAAATAATAAATAATAAATAATAAATATGCAAACATTTTAATTAATTTTTAATTCTTTTAATTAATTGTTTTAATTAATTATTTTTATTTTAGTTACCTGATTAGAATCAATATTCAGTTGACATAACTGAAGAATGTTCATAAATTTACAGTAATAACTTCTGAATTTTTTTAACAAGTTTTTGAACTTTACCAACATCACGAATTGGCACATAAATCCTAGGATAAGACTCGACTTTTTCTAGCAGGTTTAATTTAACTAATGAACCTAATCTTTTTCTTAATGTCTCCAGTTCTATATGAAAACCTTCCCTTCTTAGTTCAGAAAACAACTGTTGAACATAATAACAATTAGTGTCACTAGGAAAAGACAAACCATTGGCATAAAATTTTTGCAGAATTCTGATCATTGTGACATCAAGATGTGTTATGAAACTACCTAATCCATCAATTCCATCCTTTTTCATTTGTTCCTGAACAGGAACTATAGATGAAATTTCATTGGCCATCATGATTCCTCTTAAAATTGTTAAAAAATTTTTCGAGTAAATAACTTTTGTGTTTAAGTATTAAAAATAGATTTGTATGTTCAAGAAGTTATATTAAATTGATTACTTTCGTGTCTACTTTTCCTTTTTCGAGTGTGATCAGACCACAATACCCCTCTGGGAATCTCCCACTGTTTATTAATTTAGTTTTTCCGAGTTCGTCCGTTCCTTTAGCTTCATGAATGTGAGCACTTATCGCCACATCTGGTTGTTTTTCTTCTATAAATCTTCTTATAATTTCGGATCCGGCATGTGCCCCTGTATATAAAACATCCAATTTCGTTCTTATGGAAGGCATATGGGTTACTTGAATTTTAAATTCACAATTTTTTACAGCATCAAATCCTTTTTTCAAACCAATTTCTATTTCTTTTTCATCCGGCTCTAAAGGAGTCCCGTAGGGAGTCCTCGCACCACCAAAACCATAAAATCCAATATTTCCTATTATTTTTCCTTTCCCATGTAAGTTGATATCTTCTTTTTCAAAAAATGGTATTAAATTCTTGTCAAAATTTCCGGGAATCGCCAAGATTGGTTTTTTAAGTGTATTTAATTCCTCTATGAGCAGTCTAGCTATATCGACATCTTTAAACCCTTAGGCAAATTTACATCTGTGAAATCCCCAACTGCGATGATTACATCAAAATTCAAAAAGGAGATCTTGTCCACAAGGTTCATCAAATTTTCTACATCGTTGTGGATATCGCTGACAACCAAGACATTCATCTAATCACCTTTTAATGTTCTTAACAGTTCTTTAAACCCCATCCCATTTTTCTTTATATCCTTTGTTTGAATTTCATTCACATTCAAAAACAACCACGCTCCCCTCAATCTCCAAGCCAAAAAACCATAAGCGTTTGCTCTCGAGCACCAGTCTTTTAATTCTTTGAGCTCTTCAGCTTTTAATCTTGGTTTTGTCTTCCAAGTTTTGCATTCAAACGCTGCAATTACATTTTTCTTTATCCCAACAATATCCGGAACAGATATACTTCCACCACTTCCAGCAGACCTCATGACAGCAAATTCATGACTTTTCAATAATTTTGCTAATTCTCTTTCAGCATTTGCCCCCTTTTTATATCTATAGAAAACCATAAAAATCTACAATAATTATATAAAATAAGCTTATATAATTAGGTGATAATGTGCCGATATGGGTAAAAGACATAATGTCAAAACCAGTTTACACAATTGACGTAGATAAAACTGCTAAAGACGCAGGAGAACTGATAAGAAAAATAAGAAGAGGATGCGTGATAATTGTAAAAGATGGGAATCCTGTGGGGATAGTTACAGATAGTGATTTAATTAAAAAAGTTGTTGCTATAAATGCAAAAGCTGACCAACTGGAAATAAAAGACATAATGTCAAAACCACTGGTTGTGGTAAGACCAGATGATGATATTCTCATTGCAGTTAGGAAAATGAAAAAAAGCAATATTCATAGACTGCCTGTCATTGGTGAGCAAGGGAAAATTGTAGGGCTAATTTCTCTTTCAGATATAGCAAAAACTTCTCCAGAGATGCTTGATTTGCTCGAATACAGATTGAAAATGAAAGAGATGCCTACAGAAATAAGAGAAGAACTTACATACGGAGTTTGTGATTCCTGTGAAAATCTTTCTGGTGATTTAAGAAAGGCCGGCAATCAATGGTTATGCGAATCCTGTAGAGATGAGTTAGAGACAGGATGAGTGCTGGTTTAGAGAAATGGATATATTGAAGGAGATATATTAAATGTTCAGATTACATCAAATTATGAAATTACAGGATGAAATGAAAGAGTCTTCAATAATAGTTGAAGGACTAAAAGATAAAAAAGTTTTGTCTAAACTTGGAATAAAAAATGTTTTAGATATTTCTGGAAAATCTTTTGATAATATTTTAGAAAAAGTTGATGATTCAGTTATAATTCTCACCGATTTTGATAGAGAGGGAAGAAAAAAGGCATCAGCCTTAATTAAGTTATTCCAATCCAATGGAATTAAAATCAATTTTTTTATTCGTCAAAAGTTTAGATCACTCTTCAAAATTCAAAAAATTGAAGAGTTAAATTCATTCACAAAATTATTGGAGGATGATATTCATGGTAAAATTAGCTCAGTCCACGATAAAATATTTAATAAAAGCAGAATTCTCAACAGATGGAGTTGTAGAAAAACCCGACATAATAGGGGCAATATTTGGACAGACTGAAGGATTATTGGGCCAAGATTTAGATTTAAGAGAACTACAGAGAACAGGAAGAATTGGAAGAATAGAAGTAGAAATAAATATTAGTGAAGGAAAAACTTCTGGAAAAATTACAATCCCTTCCAGTCTGGATAGTTCAGAGACTTCTCTACTTGCAGCGTCTTTAGAAACAATTGAAAAGATTGGACCATGCGATTCAAAAATTAGAACTGTAACTATAGCTGATGTTAGAGAATCGAAAAGAGAATTTGTGCTTGAAAGGGCAAAGGATATTCTTCAGGATTTGGTTGAAAATCAAATACCTTCAACTTCAACCCTAACAGAAAAAATTAAAGAAGTGATCAGGACTTCTCAAGCAAAAGAATTTGAAGGATTATCATGCGGTCCAGACATTCCATCTTCTGATGAAATAATTGTAGTGGAAGGAAGAGCAGATGTTTTAAACCTATTAAAAAATGGGATAAGGAATGTGATTGCAATGAATGGGGCAAAAATATCTCAAGCAATCATTGATCTCTCAAAAGAAAAAGTGCTAACTCTGTTTGTTGATGGCGATAGAGGAGGGGAACTGATTATAAAAGAATTCATTCAATTGGCAGATGCCGATTATATAGCAAGAGCACCGGAAGAAAAAGAAGTTGAGGAACTTTCCAAAAAACAAATATTCAAAGCTTTAAGAGAAAAAATTTCAGTGGAACAATACAGATCCCCCAAAACAAAATAACTGGAAGAATTTGTTTAAATTAAATTTAGTCCCTTAGTCTACTTTCATGTAAAGTTAGATAGACCGGTCCAGTTTGTCTTAACTCACTTTTTATCAATTGAATGCTGGAAATAAGAAAATCCCCAAGTTCTACTTTTTCCATTTTTTCCAATTCTTCTAAAACTTTTTGTTTATTGCTAATATTTTTTACTCTAGCCAGAGTTAGATGTGGAGGTTTGACATCTCCTTCAATTTTTTCTTTGATTTTTTTACTTATCTCTTCGAGATTTTTTTCTTTATCAGAAACTTCTAGAGCTAAAACTCTGATATGACTTTTGCTTGGTATTGTTTTTAAACCAGAAATAGTCACCTTAAATTTTCTAAATTCATTGCATATTAGGTCTAAGTTTCTTTTTACTTCTTCTATTTTATTTTCTTCAATTTCTCCCAAAAATGATAGACTCACGTGAAGATTGGTTGATTCAACAAGCTTACAACTCATGGGTAAATTTTTAAATCTATCTTGAATGTTTCTTATTGGTTTTTTTAATTCTTCCGGGATTAGAATTCCTATAAAACATCTTACCATAATCTTTATTTATGTCAAGAAAAGTTAAAATTAATAAATACCTATATTTAATAAGGTGAAGTGATGGTTGAGACAAGAGTAAGAGCTTCAGATGTGGTCGGAAAAAGTATAGTTAGCGAGGAAACTGGAAGAAAGTTTGGTATTGTTAGCAATGTGGATTTTGTCACAGAGAGTGGAGAACTTTTGAATATAGTTGTAGAACAACCAACCAAGCATTTGCAGGAATTGGGCCTAAAGGCAGATGATAGGGGAAGGTTTTTAATCCCGTTTAGCGCAGTTAAATCGATTGGGGATTTTGTAATAATCAGTGAACATGAACTGACTTAAGCTATTATTTTCTCAAGTTCACAAGCATTGTGAACTATAAAATCTGGCTTGTGGGCTCTCAGCCCTTCCTCTGATTGGTACCCATAGGTTACAACAGCAATGGGAATCCTAGCTTTTCTAGCGGCCATTATGTCACTAATTGTATCTCCAATATAAATGCTGTTCTCAGGTTTCATCCACCTTTTTGTAATTTCTGGCATCTCCTCAACTTTGTCGTGAATGCTAGTAAACTTATGATCAATATATTGATCTATTCCAAGTTCCTTTGTTTGTTTTTCAACTAACATGGTGGGGTGGGCAGTGATAAGTAGGTTTGATTTTCCCTTTCTTTTTGAAAACTTCAAAACTTCTTCTATACCGTAAGCTATCTTAGGCACAAAGTAGAGGAGTTTGCTGGCTCTCAAATAAGATTCTGTATATTCCTCATCAGGTTTTTTCGCCCCAACCGAACTAAGAAACTGATAGTATGAGGGGGAGAGTGAACATTTAAACTCTTCTAAGCTTATGCCCCTTTTCCCGTATTTTCTACGTAGAAAATAGTTTGATAAGAAAACAACTAAAAAATCATTTACGAGAATGGGTCCGTTAAAATCCCACCCAATGTTCGTTGGCGACCCATTTCTCCATAACTTCTCTTTGAGTGCTTTTAGCTCTTGGTCCATTTTACTTCCATCTTATTCGTTTTTTTACTTTACACTTATTTATGTTTGAAACCAAGGTACTTGATCTATTCTCCACTTTGGTAACATCTTATCTTTAATTTTTGGGATTTTTTTGTGTTTATACGCTAATAGGCCAGTCCAAGCTATCATACTTCCGCAATCACCACTGTAAACCTGAGGAACAACAAAAAATTTTGCTCCCCTTTCTTGGCACATTGTTCTTAGCATTTCCTGTAACTTTTTGTTTGCTGCCACACCACCAACTAATAAAACATCTTCTTTACCAGTATGAGCTAATGCTCTTTCAGTTACCTCCGTGAGCATAGCAAAACAAGTTTCTTGTATCGAGTAGGCTATGTCTTCAGGTCTGACACCCCTTTTAAACTTTTCACTAGCAGCAGTAACTATTCCAGAAAAACTTAAGTCCATACCTTTTACTATATAAGGAAACTCAACATATTTTCCTTTTTTTGCTAGATTTTCTATTTCAGGTCCTCCAGGCATTGGTAAACTCAATTTTCTTGCGACTACATCTAGAGCATTTCCTATAGGCATATCTTCTGTTTCGCCGAAGATTCTGTAATATCCTTCAGCATAAGCTATTATTTGTGTATTGCCCCCAGAAAGATAAACTAAAACTGGATCCTTCGCATTAGTTTTTAATTTTCCAATTTCAATATGAGCACAAGGATGATTGACCGGAATTAAAGTTTTTCTATATTTGTTTGCAAACTCTAAGGCAAAATTTGCTCCAACCAGGAGAGGAGGAGGTAACCCTGGGCCAGCAGAATATGATATTATATCAATACTTTCTAAATCTAAATTCGCTTTTCTTAATGCTTCCTCCAATATTTTATTTTTAACCTTTTCATGGTGGTCTCTTGCTTCATGTGGCACAATTCCTTTTCCTAGAGAAGGTTTATAAGTGCTTTTTTCATCAGCTAAAATTTCTTCATTTTCTGTAACAATTCCAATACTAAAAGTGTGAGCGGTTGACTCTATACCAAGGCATATTAATTTACTCATCAATATCTTGTTTGACTTGAAAATCAATAAATAGATTTTGCTAGATGACAAATATGAAAGACCACGAGTTAATAGAAAAACTTTTAGAAATTTCTCATTTTAGAGAACTTAACCCAGTTCAAAAAGAAGCAGTTAAAAAAGATTTACTTAAAGAAAAAAATCTAGTTATCGCAGCTCCGACAGCAAGTGGGAAAACTTTAATAGCGGAATTAGCAGCTCTAAATATTTTCTATAAAAAATTAGGGAAAACAGTCTACGTGGTTCCTTTGGTTGCCTTAGCTTCAGAAAAGTTTAAGGAATTTAAAGAAAAATATCAAAAGCTTGGAATGAAGATTACAATTTCAGTTGGTGATCTAGATTCAAGTGGTCCTTGGCTTACAAATTATGATTTAATTGTTTGTACGACTGAGAAACTAGATTCTTTAATAAGACACGGGGCCGAATGGGTTAAAAACATTGGACTGATAGTCGCTGATGAAATCCACATGCTTAACGATACATCTAGGGGACCAACTCTAGAGATTACTTTGACGAGACTCCGGGAAATTGTTCCAAGAGCTCAAATTCTTGCTTTAAGTGCAACTATAAAAAATGCTAAAGAATTAGCAAAATGGTTGGATGCTGAAGGAGTGATTTCTAAATGGAGACCTGTAAAACTCTATGCAGGAACAAGCTTTAATTCAAAGATTCAATTTTTAGAAAAGGAAGGCTATGAACTTCTTCCCTCCTTAGAAAAAGAGGCAGGCATAGTTGAAAATACGTTAATGCTCAAAAAACAAGTTCTATTTTTTGTTGCAACTCGAAGGTCAGCAGGAAGTTTGGCTGAGAAACTAGGAAAGATTACTAAGCAAAAATTAAAAAGAATTGAAGTAAATGAATTAAAAAAATTATCAGAAGAAATTAAGAATGTTTTGGAAGTTCCAACAAAACAATGCGAAAGATTAACTGAATGTGTAAGAAACGGAACAGCTTTTCACCACGCTGGTTTGTTACGCAAACAAAAATCTTTAATCGAAGAAAACTTTCGGAATGGTTTGATTAAGAGCATAGTTGCAACTCCCACCCTAGCCTATGGTGTTAATCTACCTGCCTTTCGGGTAGTGATGAGAGATTTGAGAAGATATTATCCTGGAATAGGTGTAGTTTTTATTCCAATTTTAGAAGTTCATCAAATGCTTGGACGTTGTGGAAGGCCGACTTATGATAAGTTCGGTGAAGGAATTTTGTTAGCTAAATCAGAAGAAGAGGCAGAAGAATTAGTTGAGCGTTATATTCTTAGTGAACCGGAAGAAATTTCTTCCAAGCTAGCAGTGGAACCAATTTTAAGAATGCATGCATTAGCTTTAATCGCTAGCGAATTTTGTAGATCAGAGAAATCTTTGTTAGAATTTTTTTCTAAAACTTTTTATGCATTTCATTTCGGGAATATAGCTTTGGTTGAAGAGAAGATTTTAGATATTTTAGATAAATTGGTTGAGTGGAAATTTATTGTAAGTAAAAAAGGAAAATTATTTGCAAATAAACTTGGAAAAAGAGTTTCTGAACTTTATATAGACCCTTCCACTGCCCACTATTTTATTCAATGTTTAAGCAAAAGAATAAAAAGAAAACCTCAACCATTTAGCATCTTACAAACAATTTCAAACACACTAGAGATGAGACCTTTACTTTCTGTAAGAACTGGAGAATTTTCAGAGCTGAATGAAACAATTGCTCAAAAAGAAAATTTATTTCTAGAAAAAATTCCAGCCGAATGGGATTTAGAGTTTGATGAGTTTTTGAAAAGCGTAAAAACTGGTTTAATGTTTGAGGCTTGGATGAATGAAGCAACCGAAGATCAAATTTTAACCAAGTTTAGAGTTACTCCTGGTGAATTAGTTGGAAAATTGCACATAGCTGATTGGTTGGTTTATTGTTTACAAGAATTGGGCTTGTTATTGGGCTATAAAGAGATTTTGAAAGAAATCAGAATGTTAAGAATTAGACTAACTTATGGGATAATGGAAGAATTAATTCCTTTGGTAAGACTCAAGCAGATTGGAAGAATTAGATCACGAAAATTGTTTAACGCTAGATTTAAAACTTTAGATTCTTTAAGAAAAGTTCCTTTAGAGAGTTTATCCCAGATAGTTGGAACAAAAATTGCACAAGCGGTAAAAGAACAACTTGGACAAGTAAAAACAAAACAAAATGAAGAAAAACAAATTACTTTGAAGAAAATTTAGTTTTAATTTTTTTTACTGGTACACCACCATCCATATTGTTACTCGGAACATCTTTATTGACAAGTGAGCATGCTTCAACAACTACATTATTCCCAATGTTTATGCCCGGCAGAATTACTGAATGAGCACCTATTGTTGTATTTTTACCTAATAATGGGATCGCTGGGATTTGAACCCAGGCCTTGGCCTCCCGAAGGCCAGATCCTAGACCAAGCTAGACGACGATCCCGATAAAAATAAACATGCTGCAATAATAAATTCAATTAAAAAAAACTATAGGAAATATAATCCACCCAACTGGTCTACTGCTTTTAAGTAAAATTAAAAGAGTACTTTTCATGGTTTGTTCCAATTATATTTTTATTTCCAAAGTTATTTTCACTTTTGTTTCAGAATTTCTTAATTTTTCCACTAAGTCTTGTTTTAATTCATTAGCAGCCTTATCAGCAAGAATAGCTAAAGTTCTGTCATCAATAAAATCACTTTTCCTTATCACAACATCTTCTGTATTTGTTAGCTTCAAAGCAGGAGAACCATAAGCGATTAATTTATCTTCTACCCCATTGGCTTCGATTGTTATATCAACTTTCTTAGCCATTTTTAATGCATTTTTAAATTTTTCACTCAAATCAGTACATGCTTTGTCTGCTTTAACTGCAATTATACAATCAGCATCTTTTTTTATTTCATCAGCTTTAGTGACTTCAATTGTTGTTGTGTGTATAGCAGTAACATTTGGATGACCATAAGCAATAATCTCCTCTTTTATTGGTCTCACTCTTCTTAATAATTTCCATCCAGTTTCTGTGGGCACATATGCCCCACCAGATATGTAGTGAATCAAACTTTCTGATTCTAGTGTTTTTAAAGTGGTATCTATCATTTCTGGAGTAATTCTGGGCGAAGGTTCTTCAGGAGCTGTCTCAGGAGGTTTTTGAACTTCTTTCCTTTCCATTTATTTCACCTTTCTTGCAAAAGTTAAAAAACCAGTATGCATCAAACCAATTGTTTTTGGTCTTGTAATTTTTTCAACTTGCCATTCTCTTACAATATTTTCAACTGTTTTTATATAAGAAAAACCTTTCTTTTTAATTTCTTTCCAGACAGAAATGACTTGCTCTACATGGGGAGAATAAACAACCAAATACCCACCAGTTTTTAAGGATTTCCAAGCATGGTTAATGACTTTCTCAGCATTTTTCATATCTAATGTAATCAAATCAACGTTTTTTTCGTCTATGCCTTTGAGAATGTCTTTTTGTTTAAGTCGAATGAATTTTGATAATCCTGAAATTCTGATATTATTTTTTGTAATTTTTATAAATCTTTTATTATTTTCATAAGTAACAACTTTTCCTGGTTTAATGTAATTGGCTAAAAACATGGCTAGAAAACCAGAACCGGTACCTGCATCTACAACCAAACTTCCTGGTTCAATTCCTGTATAAGATATGATTAGTGCAATGTCTTTTGGCATTATGATTTGTGGTAATCTTTTAATTTTCTTTTCTAGGATATCTTTAATGTTTGGTTTGACAATAGAAAATTCTTTTCCTAAGTGGGTCTTAATTTTATTTCCTAAATTTTTCTTCTTCAGTTTTTTAAGGTCTATGATTCCACTTTGAGTGTTAAAAATTTTATTTGATACCTCAACTAGGTAATATTTGTCTTCCGATAAGAGTAAAACCAGTTCACCATTTTTCAAAAAATCACAAATTTAAATTTCTTTAGATATTTCTTTTAATCTAGCTACGCGATTTTCAACTGGGGGGTGCGTACTGAATAAATTTGTAAAACCGCTTGCCTTGAATGGATTAACTATGAATAAATGTGAAGTAGCAGAATTCCCTTGCATGGGATGATTTTTTACTGCATGAGAAATTTTTTCTAAAGCCGAAGCCAAACCTAGAGGGTTTTTCGAAATTATTGACCCAGAATAGTCAGCCTTATATTCCCTTGTCCTTGAAATTGCGAGCCTTACTAAAGTTGCAGCCAAAGGTGCAAGAATCAATAAAGGAAACAATAAAACACTTCCCCCCCTTCTTCCTCCACCCAAAAATAGAGACCACCAAGCCATAAAGGCAACATAAGAAACTGCCCCGGCTATGGTTGCAGCTACAACAGAAGTTAATGTATCCCTTGATTTTATATGAGCAATTTCATGAGACAAAACACCTTCTATTTCATCTTTGTTCAAATTCTTAATCAGACCAGAGGTTACTGCCACAACTCCTTTTTTAGGGCTTCTACCAGTAGCAAAAGCATTTGGAACATCCATTTTAACCAAATAAATTTTTGGTTTTGGAATTTTTGCCTCTTTAGCCAGTTTTTTAACAATTTCATGTAGCTCAGATTCTTCATCTTCAGTAATTTCTTTTGCTTTGTACATTCTCAAAACTATTTTGTCGGAATACCAATAAACTGCAAAATTAAGTATGAAAGCTAAAATTAGAAAAAGGGCCATTCCCACAATTCCTGCTAAAAGAAAACCAATTACTAATAGAATACCTGTTAGCAAACCCAACAATAAAGCCGTTTTTAACATAACTATCCTTAACTATTACTTACATAAATGTTTTTTTGTTCAAGATCAAAATATTTGCCAGTTTATAGTAAGTTCGAAGAATATAATCTATTATAAATTATTCTTCATAAAGTTAAAATTGAATATTACAAGTGGTAAAGAATATGAAAGCCTATATTGTTACAACTTTCATTGGGGTATTTGGAGTAAACGAAAATAATAAGGTAATTTCTTTTAGACAATTTCTTAAAAATCCTGAGAAAATTGCTGAGAAACTAAAACTTTCTGGGATTGAAATAATAGAAGAAGAAAAACAAGTTCAAAATGAATTATGGAAGAAAAAATACAAACAGTTTGTCTTTGGAATCAGGAAACCAAAAGTTAAACACGTGGAACTGAGAAATAAAGTTGAACAATTCGTCAAAGAAAATTTAAGGAAACTAGCAATTGAGAAAAAATTCGTGAGAGATCAAGCAGAGTTCAATCAACTGATGACCAAAGTTAACTTAGAGTTAACAAAAGTTAAAATTAAAAAAGCAATTGAAAGAGATTCTCTAATTCTTCAAGTAAACGGGGCAGTAGAGGAAATTGATAAATCAATTAATATTTTGATCGAAAGATTGAGGGAATGGTATGGTTTATATTTCCCAGAAATGGACAGAATCGTTTCTGACCATAAAAAATTTGCTAAAATTGTTGAACAATTTGGATCAAGAAAAAATATCACAGAGCCAGAATTAGCTCAATTTAAAGAAAAAAGTATGGGAGCAGATTTAACCGAAGAAGATGTGAAAATAATTCAACCGTTTGCAGGTAGAATACTTGAATTTTATAAGTTAAGAGAAAATTTAGCAAAATATTTAGAAAAATTGTTGAAAGAAATTGCACCTAATTTTTCTGAGCTAGCTGGACCAATGCTTGCCGCAAAATTAATTTCAAAAGCAGGTAGATTGGAAAAATTAGCAAAGATGCCTTCCTCCACGATTCAACTATTGGGGGCAGAAAAAGCTTTGTTTAGATTTTTGCATGGAAAGGGTCGAAGTCCAAGATTTGGAATAATTTTTGCACATCAATTAATCCAGAATGCTCCAGAAAAACTTAGAGGTAGAGTAGCCAGGGTACTAGCTTCAAAATTGTCGATTGCTGCGAAGATGGATTTTTATTCTAAGGAGTACAAGGGAAATAAGTTAAAGCAACAACTACAACAAAGAGTTAAAGAGATTTTAAGTTCTAAGTAATTATTTTTGAACCAAAGAGGCGGCTCCTGCCATAAGTGTAATAATTCCTGTGATGGTTTGAAGTATACCAAATACCCAACCCACAATAATGTAAGTCGTGAAACTTGGTACAGTACCGCCAATATCTCCTATAGCAGCATTAAGGGTTTCTAATGCGGTATTTACTTGTATTACAAAGTATATGGTTCCTATGCCCCAAATCAAAAATACTATGCCAATTAAGACATAGCTATAAGATGCTAGTTTTTCTACTGAGACCATATATGTTATTTTGTTTTTTTCTTTTAAATTCGAAATTATTCAATAGAGTGATATGAAAATCAAATCTTACAAAAAATTTGAAGGAATATTTTTGATTGATAATAAATTCGCTACTATAAATCTTACTCCTGGTTACAAAGTTTATGGCGAAGAGTTAGTAAAAATTGGAAATACTGAGTATCGTATTTGGGATTTTTGGCGAAGTAAACCTGCAGCTGCATTCAAAAAAGGTCTAAAAACATTTCTAATAAAAAATAAAATGAAAATACTTTATTTAGGAATAGCTAGTGGAACAACTTCAAGTCATATGAGTGATATAATCGGAAAAGAGGGATTGATTTATGGAGTTGAAATTAGTGAAAGAGTTTTAAGGGAGCTAATTCCTCATGCTGAACGTAGAGGCAATATTATTCCAATCATTGCAGATGCAAGAATGCCTGAAAAATATGAAAATACTATATTGGAAAAAGTTGATATGGTTTATGAAGATATAGCCGATCCAGATCAAATAAAAATTTTAATTAGAAATTGTGAAAAATTTCTTAAACCAAAAGGTTTTGCGATGATTGCTATAAAATCTCAATCTATAGATGTTGTCAGACCCCCAAAGAAAGTTTATAAAGAATCCTTAGAAGAATTAGAGAAACATTTTGAAATTTTAGATAAGCTCGAGCTAGATCCTTATGAGAAAGCCCATCTTTTTGTTGTGATGAGATTAAAATAAGGTTTCATTTTTTCAAACAATTCCGCTAAAGCCATTAGGTCAGCTTTACATTTTTCTTTAATTTTTTCTTCTACATTTTTGTCTCCAGAAAAAGTTTTGTGATAGAATTCATCAATCGTATATGCTTTTACTTTAGTGTTAAAATCAATTTTTAGCCATTTACAAACATATTCTAACTTAAAGGAATGTAACTTAAAAATTTTTCTGGCAATTTCCAATAAATATATTTGTTCTATTTCCTTTCCTCATTTCAAATCTTTACAGGTTTTAGCCAGCCAACAATTCTATTTTCTTTTATCAAGTTTACCCTGCATTTCAGCAATCCACGATCTTCAACCAAACTCAAAATCATTGTCCCTCTTTCTCTGATTTTATCACCTTATTGCCCGACCATTATCATGAATAATTAGTTTAAAATCTTGCAATCTTTTTTGAATTCCGAACTCAACAATACTCTCTTCCAAGAAACTTCCTCCACAACGCTTGCAAAACATCCTTCTATGGCCAAAACCGTCTATAAATTTCATTAATCTTGAATACCTACATCTTAAGCATTTCATTTTTACCTAATGAAAAATTGGCTGGGTAGATATACCTACTTTTCGGGGGAGGTCATTTCCGATGCTTTAGGTAAAGAAGGAAAAATAGGACAAATTTTAGCTTGAAACGTTCAAATTATTCTTTATTTTACTTTAAAAAACCATAAAGTCTTTTATTTTCTGTTAATTTTATAAGTGTTCTACTGATAAACTTTAATTCCCTCTTAACTTCTGGATTTCCTGGATTGCCATAAGCTCTTGTTAGTGCATCTCGACGATTCATTAGTGTAATTCTGTATTCATCTTCACTCATGGGTTGATATCTACACATTTTTTTCACTCAAATCTCAAAACTTGACAAATTTTTTATAAATCGTTTCAAATGTCTCTTAGGTAATCTTGCCGCTGCAGCTTCTGTATGACCACCACCAAAAGATTCTGGAACATTTTTGATCATTTCTTTTGTGAAGTTTCCCAAATCAATTTTAACTTCTTTTCCTTTCCTAAAACTTAGGTCGAGATATTTTCCGTTATTTTGACCTATAACCAAAATTTCTTTATCCAAAAATTTTGTCAAACGAATTCCAATACTAGACTTAACCTTATACTTTGATTTGATTTCATAGAAAATTATATTTTTTCCAACAAATTTTTTATTCTTCTTAAAATCTCCTATTAATCTTTCAAATTCTTTTCTCGTGGAATCATACCATTTTAAAAGAGTTTTTGATTCTTTTCTTCCGTTTAAAATCTCATTATGATTTTTTTTCAAAAGAACCTTGGAAACAAATTCGGCACCTTCCTTTCCTTTTACAATCTTGGCAGAATCAACAATTTTTGCAAGTTCCCCAAGTAAAGAATTTTCAAACAGTGCCATGTTTTCTAAATCAACTTCATCAACTAACTTGTGAAAAGAATTTTTTATTTCCTCAAAAATGTCAACACAATTTTTCACTCCATTGTCACCCAAAACACCAGTACCAGCAATCCAGCAAATGTCCTTTAGACCAGTGATAGACTTATAAATTTTATAAGCAAGGTAGCTTGTTGGTAAATAAATGTTTTTGTATAAAATTGGATTACAGTAAATAGCATTGCGGTATTTTTCGTAAGGATGATGGTCTATTACTAGGATTTTCCTTTTCTTGTTCAATTTTCTTAAGAGTTTAACTGGCAAAGCAGGAATATCTGCCAATATCACAAAATCTGGTGTCTCCTTTTCTACTTCTTCAACAACATTTAGAGTTAAACCCGAGCTACATTCAGTAGAGAACATTTTTGGAAAAAACCCATAGATTTTTTTAATCAGCAATGCCAAAATTGCACCTGAACAACAACCATCACTGTCATCATGATGAATTATCACAACTTTAGGATTTTCGATATTTTTAATAAAATTTATAGCAGGCTTGATTGTTTTTTCCACAATCAATTTTTTCATTCTTTCATTTTCTAGTTTCTCTTTTTCTAATTCTCTCTTAAAAGATTCAATATCTTGGAAATGTTTATAATAAGAAGCAAATCTGACATAAGCAACTTCGTCTATAGCTTTGAGTTTTTCTATTACCAGGTCACCAATTATATTGGATCTTATCTCGGGGGTGGATAAACTCTTCACTTCTGTTTCTATTTGTTTTGTCAGTTTCTCGATAGTTCTTAAACTAATCGGTCTTTTTTCGCACGCCTTTATAATACTTGTCCTAATTTTATTCCTGTCAAACCTTTCCCTTCTTTTCTTTTTCTTTATCACAATCAGATCAGTTTCAGTTCTTTCGTAAGTTGTAAATCTTTTTTTGCATTTTAAGCATTCCCTTCTTCTTCTGATCGTATTTTCATCGCTGACTCTCTTGTCAATGACCTTTATTTTTTGGCTAGAACAATACGGACATCTCATTTTTTAACCCGTGGTCTATTATTTTCATCCCTTCTAAATCAAATTCCTTTCAGGCCTTAAATATCATTTTTTATTTTTGAAACCATAGTTTAGAATCTGTATCTTTGAACGCAAGATATTGTGTTTTTACTATTTTCAAACCACAATTTAAGGTTTTTCTTTATTTTTTTCAGTTTCGGATATTTTTTTCAAAGCACTTTCATCTAGAACAACAAGTTGAACAGGTTGTTGTGCCTGTGACTTAGATCCATATAGGTGAAATTCTATCAATGAAAGTAAAGTGTCGCAATAATGAAGGATCAAAGCTTCAAAAGTTCTTGGTGGTGTAGGACCAGATTCTCCAAAATGTGAAGCAACTATATGAATAACCTTCTCCGGAAATTCGCGACGATAAAGTTCTGCTGTCCCAAGCATTGTGTGGTCTAATAAAACCCCTGTAGGTTCAAAACCACCTTTAGTTTTTTTCCATTCAAATATTTTTCCAATGTCATGCAATATTGCAGCTGCAATTAGATGATCTTGGTTAATCAAGATTTCGTAATTTTTTTCTAAACTATCTGCAGTTTTTAAACATAAATCAACCAAAGCAATTGTGTGGTTCAAAACATCTCTTTCCACAGCTACTCCACCTTGGGGTGATGTAACAGTAAACATAGAACCAGCTTCTTCAATTTTCATTCTTGGATATTTTTTAAATTCTTTGTGAGACAATTTAGGGTCTTTTAGAAAATCAATTACTTTTTTCCTCAATTCTTTATCTTTAATTCTTTTTGCAAGTTCAATCAATCTTTCCATTTTGTTTCACCTGTTTTTCTTCCTTTTCAATAAATGCTCTTCCACCCTGCCATTGACCTTTATATAATTTAGTTTTACCTTCAACCTTATGAAACACTATATTTGCAATTCTTGCACCAATTTCTAACTCAAAGTCTTTTTTACTTGTGTTTATCATTACAAAAGAAAAATTTCCATGATAACCAGGATCCGTTCTTATTCCTTGAACAACAATTCCGCATTTGTACAGAGTCTGTCTTGGAATAAGCCACCCAAATAAGTTTTCAGGTGTGTTTATTTTTTCGACAGTAGTTGCAATGTAAACTTTTCCAGGTTCAAGTTTTACCTTTATTTTTTTATCTTTTTCAAATTTTCCTATTGTTTTGTATTTCGGAGTTTTTCTTGTATCAATATATAAGAAACCTTCCTCCTCATCCATCTCGAATATCTCTCCAATTCTCAGATCAACTCCACACCCTTCAAAGTTTATGTTTTTTTCGTCCAAACCTTCTACCAAATTCTGAGTTCTGATTAGTTCTAAGACTTTATCTACACCTAAGATCATTGCTTCACCTTATCCAAACAAAGCACTCAATCCAGCACTTGCAGTCTCTTCAGCTTTTTTCTCTTCTCCTTTCTCTACTTTCTTTTCCTTCTTTTCCTCAGCAGGTGCAGCAACTGGCACAGCAGCTTGTTTCACAGCTTCTTCTATATTTACTCCTTCTAGAGAAGAAACCAATGCTCTAATTTTACTTTCATCTACACTTGCTTCTATGCTCTGCAAAACTTTTTTAATATTTTCTTCCGTAATTTTTTGTCCAGCTGAATGAAGCAAAAGCGCTGAGTATATTTCTTGCATTATTTTCCACCTCCAAATTTTTCTAAAGCTTTGGCAGCAATAAAACCTTTAGCCAATAAAAATTTAATATTTTCTTTAGTTGGATAATTAATTGAAACAGATAAATTTAAAGCCTGATTGAAAGCTTCTTTTAGTTTTTCAGGATAGATTTTTACTAAATCCAAAACCTCTTTTAAATAGATTTTTCCATCTATATGGGTTGCAACGATGTTTAAACCAATTTTCATTGGTTGAATTTTTAATTTTTTTAAAGCATCCGATAATTCCTTGGAAATTTTGTCACCTTTTCTAGCAACAACCATATCTTTTTTGATTGCAATTTTACCTTCTTCCACCCCAGCAGGAATTCCAGCTTTACTCAATTCTCCAATTACTGGTCCAGGCAATAAACTTGTTGGCCCAGCCTTTACCTCAATATTTTTTTCTGCTATATCACCTGCTTTTGCAAAAGATGGGGATTTCAATTTATCAACCTGTAGATAAAACTTGAAAGGCTCTAAGTCTGTAAAGATCATTGCCAGCCCAGAGGGGATGTGTTTTTCTAATTCGGAAATTTTTTCTTTTTTTGCGTTTTTAATTGCATAGAGAAAAGTGGACTTCTTTATCATTTTTATTTCTGCCTTTCCTCTCAGTTGCTTTCTTATTTCTTGTAATTGTTTGCTTGGTAGTTTAATCATGTCAATAAGTCCAACTGTAGAAAACTTTTCTATTTTTTTTCTCAAATCTTCCACTTTTTTTATTTTTTCTTCTTTGACCAATTTTTACACCTCAATTTTAATCGGTTTGCTCATGGTAAGCTTTAGTAAAATTCTCCCAATGTTGTGTTTTCCCTTTGATAGTTTTCCTTCCAAAAATTTTATCACTGCATTTATATTTTCAACAATAGCTTCATCCTTCATCTGTTCGTTTCCAACTGGGCACTGGATTACTGGAGAATCTTTTACTTTGATTTTTATTGATTTTTTGTAGTTTTCTATCAGCTTTTCTACATTCCCAGTTATCAGCTTTGGCATTTTACCCTGAGGACCAAGATAGATACCAAGTGTTTTACCTATAAGGGGCATAAGTTTTGGCTCAGACAAAAAGAAATCAGTGTGCCTTACAAGCTTTTTAGCTTCTCTTTTGTTTTTAGCTAACTTTTGGATGTCTTCAGTTGTTAAGATTTTACATTTTTCAGTTTTTATTGAATCGTTAAAAATTATTACTTCGGTTTCTTTTCCTTTTCCTTGAGGCAGAACTAAATCTTCGGTGAATTTATTTTCTGGTTTTTTTAGGTTGATTTCTTTTAAATTAATGATTAGATCAAAAGTTTGAGGAAACTTTCTTTTCTTAGATTTTTCTTTCAGTTCTTTTATTGTTTGTAAAATTTTTTCGGTCATCAAAAGACCTCCTGCCTAAGCAGTTAAGTTTCTTTTGTAATTTAAAGCTTAAAAAGGTTATCGCTTTTTATGGAATTTTAAAGGAAAGATATAAACCTTTAACTTTCATTTTTGATAATGTGAGTTTAATGGGCACACTATATCAAGGAGCCAAGAATGCTGTTGAAGTTTGCATGGCTGTTAAACCTGGAGAACATATTTTAATTGTAACTGATAAATGTACTTACGCAGTTGGCAATACTTTAAAACATGCGACAGAAGAAATAACCCCCGTGTGGAAATGTTCATTCTTGAAGATTATGGGGAAAGACCATTGACATTTCTTCCAAAAGAGATAACAAATGCTATTCCTCATGCCGATGTAACTTTTTGGGCGGCAGAATGCGAGGAGGGGGAAATGCATGCTTTAAGGGATCCTTTTCTGGAGACTGCTTTAAAATATGCAAGACATGCACACATGCCAAATATTACACAACGCATAATGCAAGAAGGAATGTGCTCTGATTATGAAAAAATTTCAGAAGTAACAAAAAAACTTTATGAACTGGTTAAAGATGCTAAGAGAATAGACATTACAAATCCTGCGGGCACAAAGCTTAGAGTCGAGTTTAATCCAAAATTGAGATGGAAAGGATATGATGGGATTTTCCATAAGAAAGGAGAATGGGGGAATTTACCAGAAGGTGAACTGTTTACAGCTCCTCAAAATTGTAATGGCCATATGATTATTGATGAATTAGGTGATTGGTTCAGTAAAAAATATGGATGCTTGACTAGACCAGAAAGCGATTCCGATACACCTGTACATATCGACATAGAAAATTCCAGGGTAAAGAATTTGAAGTGTGCAAATCCTAGTTTGGAAAGGGAATTGTTGAAGTACTTAAAAACTGATGAAAATAGCAATAGGGTTGGAGAATTTGCCCTACCTACAAATATAGAGCTTATGATGAAACCATTAATCGAGAATTTATTGCAGGATGAAAAGACCAGAGTTCATCTTGCGTTTGGTGAGCCTTGGCCTGATGAAACTGGAGCAAATTGGAAATCAAAAACACATGTGGATGGACTTATGAAAAAATGTAGTGTTTGGGTGGATGGTAAAAAAATAATGAGAAACGATAGGTATTTGATAAAACTTTAATTTTTTATTAGTCCGAGGGAATCATGGACCCATTCAAAGCGGTATACGTTTTTAATTATTCTTTTTATTTGGTTTTCCTCTATTTCTGTTTACTTTCCTGAAGTTAAAAAACATTAGAACTACGCTTAGTGGTAACATCTCATCTTAAAAAACATAGGTTTATATTCCTATGTTAACAAAAATTCTATACCAATAGATTCTACTTCTAGTAAGTCTATTGCAATAAAACAAAAAAGGTGAATAAATGGCATTTGGAAGAGGATTCGGTGGGCCAAGAGAGATGCACAAAGGAATTTGTGCAGATTGCGGTAAAGAATGTGAAGTTCCTTTTAAACCTACTGAAGGAAGACCGATATATTGCAGAGAATGTTATCCAAAACATAGGAAATATTAATAAACTCGTTTCTCGAAGTTTTTTGATAGTTTCTTCTGTTTAGAAGATGGTATAAGAATTTGATTTACTTTTTTATTTTTTCAAGATCTGTGCCAACTTTAACTAAAAGATTTGCTTAGTGTACAATAGTGAATTTGTTTCAGTAATCTAACTATAATAGTGATTAAGAAACATACTTAATTATTCCATTTTTTTAAAGCGAATCCAGAAATTGTTGCAAATCCTTCTCTACAAGTCCCTTATTAACATTATGATATCTCATAATTTTTTCTATAGGAATTTATAGAAAAGGACTTGGTTACTATTTAATCGTATACTGAATAGTTCCGTCTCTTTTCTCATTTTCGAATACTTTTTTCTTCTCAACGAGACTGTTCAAACAGTTTTTGATAGTGCTCAAACGAATTATTTTATCAGTCTTTTCATTGATTCTGAAGCTGACACCAAGAGCTTGCATAGGAACTGATGATTCTCTCAATATACCCAAAACCATTGAATCAAGAAAACTATAGTCAGAGCCTCTTCCACGCATAGAATTATATTGATTTTGGGATTAATAACTTTTGAAGAATTAAGTATTTCTTGAAGTTTTTTGATAGTTTCTTTTGTTTAGAAGATGGTTTAAGAATTTGATTTGACTTTAGTAGAAAAATATCGTTAGGAATTTTTATGAAAGTTCCTTATAGGACATAGTCAATGATAATGGACATATAATTAGATTTAAGTAAGTAATTTTTTATTCTATAAAAGGTGCGTATGTGAAAATATTGGTAATTAG
>Ga0114920_10000266_pt1 | contig 22659 bp, 18 predicted proteins | sample ChitaG_FD_88683 | JGI IMG/M metagenome (GOLD analysis project Ga0114920, IMG submission 88683) | Deep subsurface microbial communities from South Pacific Ocean to uncover new lineages of life (NeLLi) - Chile_00310 metaG | ecosystem: Environmental > Aquatic > Marine > Oceanic > Sediment ...
CCGAGCTGTCCTGCCGCCACCCCGAGCTGTCCTGCCGCCACCCCGAGCTGTCCTGCCGCCACCCAAGTAGCCCCCACCATCACGGCCAGCAAGTAGAGCCCGCCTCACAACATCCAACGAATTGTCGAAGCCCCGTTCATCACGAGCGGGGTTTTGACTATGCTTTTGGACCACCTCCCTCCTCGCGATGCGAGGAGTACTCCCCCTCGTCTGAGGGGGAGCCGACACGAAGTGCGGAGAGGGTCCAAAAGCCTTGTTTTCAGAGAGAAAAAATGATATAATATATAGATTAAATGAGAGTTGTGGGATGCTTATATTTATTCCTAAGCTATTCCCACAACTCCCACAACTCCCACAACTCCCACAACTCCCAATAAAAAATAAAAATGCGCTATTTACACCTTTTCCCGCAGAATAATCATTTTTTCAAGCCCGGACGCCTTGTTTGGCAGGAGGACGAACCCAAACCATCTGAAGCACCTAAGTCAGAAGAAGAGAAAACACTTGATTTTCTGGACCAAGCCGACGCAAGCTGTACTACTGCTAAAAAAGGTGGCGAGGCCGTCGAAGCCGTTCAGCAGAGAATTTGTTCTTTAGCAGAGATGGAAAAAACTCCTGAGGCAGTCAGACTAAGACAATTTATTGATGAATTGGGTGAAAAATATCTTAACACCCTTGATGGCTATGAAAATATCAAAGATGCTTTTGAGCGATTTCTGGCATTGCAGGAAATCACTGATTTTGATGCAATTATGAAACGTTTTAATGAAGCGGAAAGTTATGAAATTAGACCCTATGTTCGCGGCAAAAATCCAGCCATGATTATTTTTAATTATCCTCCTGACGAAGAAAACCCCGAAGGAATAACAGAAGAATTTCATTTGGAAATGTCATTTCGAGAGAAAAAGGATGTTATTGAAAAAGGCGCCAAAGCACTTAAAGAGTCAATAGAAAAGAAGGAAAAAATAGCAAAAAAACGAAGGAGAAAGGCTTTGTCAAAACAATTCAAAGATTACTTTGAATCAGTAATTGACCTTTATTCAAAAGGCCGATCAAATATCTATCCAAAAAAATAGAATAAAAAAATCAAATTTTTAAAAATTTAATTTGGACGTTGAAAAAATAAAACACATCGCAGGAATAACACTTGAATGGCTGAAAAATTACGGCCTGTGGACACTGCTTATCGTAGTGGGCGGTTGGTATGCCTTGAAATGGCTGATAAAACTGGCTCGCATCATTTATTTACACCACACGGCAAAACATTTGGTCTACATAAAAGTTACCCTGCCGCGCAGTGATTCCAAAATGGACCAGGAAAAACGGACGGAAAAGGATTTTAAGGAAAAAGTGGCGGTGATGGCCCAGCTTTACCGGGCGCTTTATGAAATCCGTGAAATGAACTTATGGAATATGATTAAAACCAAAATCTGGCAGGCGGATAACATTTCGTTTGAGCTGTTTTTAGAAAAACACCAGTTGAGTTTTTATGTGGTGGTGAATGAGTATTATCAGAGTATCATCGAAAAACAAATCACTTCGTTTTATAAGGACGCGGATATTCAGGTTGGAAAAGAGCCTTACACCTTGTTTGAAAAAGGCAAAAAAGTCAGAGGGTATTTTATGTACACCAAGCGAGATTACTGGTTCCCCATTCACAGCTACAAGGTCATGGAACAGGATCCTCTGAATGATGTGGCGAATGTGCTTTCTAAGCTTCAGCCTGATGAAAAAGCCTGTATCCAAATGATTATTAATCCGGTGGCAACCGAAAAATGGCGCAAGAAAACGGAACGGGTAGGAACATCGCTTTTTAAAAAAGAACGACTTCCGCTCAAAATCCCCATTCCGATCATCGGGCCTATTTTAGCCTTTTTAATAAATGCCATCCGATTTATGGCGCCTCTGGGCAAGGGGGCCACGTCAGCTCCGGGCGCCAGTGCGGGGGACCATTATATCCGTATGCTGGCCGCGAAAGAAGAGGCATATAAAAAGATTGGCGAAAAAGCAGGTCAGGTGGGTTTTGACACGACAATCCGTATTTTTGGGGTGGCGGATACCAGTAAGCGCGCGGTTGAAATTACCAATAACATGAATGTGGCGTTTGCTATTTATCACGATGCTTATTTGAATTGTTTTCAAAATCGCCGTATTTTACCGTTCGATTTCATCAACAATCCATTGCTGAAGTATCTTTTTAAGCGGCGGATGCCGGGTATTTTTCATAAGCAGGCGTTGTTTACCCAAGATGAACTGGCATCGCTCATCCATTTTCCGGATTCGCGTTACAACGCGATCCCGATCATCAAATGGCTGGCATACAAAGTATTGCCGCCCCCCGTGGATTTGCCGACCGATGGAGTGGTAATTGGAAAAAATCTCTATCGTGGCCAGGAACGGTTGGTGCGCATTATGAAAGACGACCGAACCAGACACCAATACATCATCGGAAAGTCCGGTTGCGGTAAATCCGTGCTCCTCAATTACCAGGCGCGCCAGGACATCTGGAACGGCGAAGGTATTTGCCTGATCGATCCGCATGGAGATTTGGTGGAAGATACCCTTAAAGTCGTCCAGAAGGAACGGGCGAAAGACATTATTTTATTTGATCCGTCGGACACGGAACGGCCCATGGGCCTCAATCTGCTGGAAGCTAAAACGCCGGAAGAGCGGGATCGTGCCTCCCTGGATGCAATGGAAATTTTTATCAAGTTATTTGGTGACGAGATTTTTGGTCCGCGCATTCAGCATTACTTCCGTAATGCCTGCCTGACACTGATGGAAGATGAGGATGAGGGGGCAACGTTGATCGATGTTCCTAGGATATTTGTGGATGAGGAATTCCGAAAATATAAGCTGGAAAAGGTCGCCAACGTAGTCGTGAAATCATTTTGGGATCACGAATACGCGAATACGGGTGAACGCGAAAAACAGGAAATGATCCCATATTTCAGTTCCAAATTCGGTCCATTCATCACCAACACCACTATCCGAAATATCATTGGCCAGCCGAAAAGCGCGTTCAATATCCGCGAAATCATGGATAATCAAAAAATCCTATTGGTCAATCTTTCCAAGGGTAAAATCGGTGATGTAAACGCTCAGCTTTTAGGTCTGATTTTCGTGAACAAGATCAATATGGCAGCCATGGGCAGGCAAGAAATCCCCAAGGACCAACGAAAAGATTTTTATATGTACGTGGATGAATTCCAGAACTTTGCCACAGATACGTTTGCCTCCATCCTTTCCGAAGCGCGCAAATACCGCCTCTCTCTCATCATGGCGCATCAGTATATCTCTCAGCTCACCAAAACCCCGACGGGTAAAGACGACACGCGCGTTCGGGACGCTGTGTTTGGTAATGTGGGCACCATGCTCAGTTTTAAAGTGGGCGCAGATGACGCGGAATATTTAGCTAAGGAATACGCCCCGCTTCTTTCCGAGCAGGATATCCTCGGCATCGCGAACTACAGCGCGTACATCAAACTCAACATCCACAACACCACTTCACGTCCGTTCTCTCTGAAAACCATATGGGATCCGCAAGGCAGTGATAAAATGGCCGAAGTGCTCAAAAAATACTCACGCATGAAATATGGCCGTAAGAAAATGTTTGTGGATCAGGAAATTGAGGCGCGGTTAGGGATTATTTAATACTTTAAAATACTGGAATACTAAAATACTGGAATACTGGAATACTGAAATCGTACTAAACGTCAGGATTTCTTTTATTTTTGGTCAAAAATATAGCTGATGAACTTATTAATACTTTTGGCCGCATCAACAGCATCGAGATATAATTCATCAAATTTAGCTTGGCTGATATAACCTTCATCGATACATGTATATAAATGATCTTGTAGTTCAAATACAGATGCGCGTGACATTCTTACAAATTGAATTTTTTCTTGATAGTTATAACGACCAAACCCTTCTGCTATATTAGAAGTTGCTGAAACAGCCGCACCTCTGATTTGGTTTGATAGTCTATATTTTTCATAATCTGGTAAAGGCTTAGCTAATTGATAAAATTTCCGTCTGAGCTTTCGTGCCTTTTGCCAACATATTAAATCCTCAAAATTTTTTACTTTATTCATCTTAATTCTCAATTAAATTCTAAATTCAAAAAGCCTTTAATTTTGATAGATACCAATACATTTGTCAAATTTAATTGGCACATAGTATTCCCCAGTATTTTAGTATTCCAGTATCACGGTGTGGTTTAAGTAAAACGTCTTTTCTGCTAAAATACCGATGATCTCTTTAACGTCAGAATCATGCGAAAATTACTTCTTTCTTTACTCATCGGTCTTTTTCTATTTCCCCAAGCTAGCAAAGCGGTCACCTTTGACCTGAATGATGTGCGCGCGGTGATTGATTCTAATGATACGGTTAAGGTGGGCAAAAATATCATTTTAGATGCCTCGCAATCCTTTGCGCCGGATGAAGAAGCCCCTATTACCTATACATGGGATTTTGGGGATGGGAGCGTGAAAAAAAAGGGCGTGGAAGTGGTCCATTCTTACGACACTCCCGGCCAATATTTGGTCACGCTCACAGTTGATCAGCTAGAGGGATCCAGCTCTATTACCAGAGATGTGTACGCTTACGAAAAACTCATCCTCTTTTTAACCGATGTAACGGACCGGCAGGAAAGTATTGAAAATTTAATGGAAAAGGCGCATGAAGAGGGAACCTTTATCCAGGTCATTGAAAGTTATGATAGTACGACGGCGTTTATGTCCGAAGAAGCCCTTTCCAAAAAACTGGCGGATGAAGTGGATATGATCGGAAGCGCGGACACGATCGTTATCTGGACAACGCGCGGAAGCGGGATCAACGCCTTAACCCGCTTAGTCCGCGAACGCCCGGAAGTCCAAGAATTTTTGAAAGATAAAACCATTGTCGTGATATCCGACAAAAATCTCAAAACCTTGGGGCGCATCATGCAGAGCAACTTTGATATCATCAAGCCCAAACAAATTGTTTTGACGCGCGAATATGAGCTCAATAACCTCATAAGTACAAGGAACGTGGAATTATTTGTGAAAGAACTTTCTGATAGCGTTTCCGAGCATCGGATGATTGATGCGGAAACCCGCCAGTTAGGCATTTGGAATTTTATTTCCTACCTGGTCAATTTCATGGTCGCGCAAGGGATCCCCAGTAATACTATCGTACTTCTGCTGATGCTTCCGGTCATCGCCACAATCATCGCCTTCTTAAAGCAGGTGATCGGCATCACCACATTCGGTCTTTACACTCCTGCCATTATTACCCTTTCTTTTCTGGCGCTTGGGCTGAAATTCGGTTTGATGATTCTGATCATCATCCTGGCGGCTGGTGCGCTGCTCCGAATCATGTTAGAGAGGGTTCGGTTGCTGCATATTCCCCGCGTAGCGATTATTTTTTCCATTTCAACGCTCATACTCCTTTTGATGTTGGCCTTTGCCACATTCATTGGCGTGAGCGAGCTTGCCACCATCGCCGTATTCCCGATGCTGATCATGACCACGCTGGCGGAAAAATTCGTAAGCGCCCAAAGCGGAAAAGGAATGTATGCCGCCATCCTCCTGATGCTGGAAACCACGGTGGTGTCTCTCATCTGTTATTGGGTGGTGGAATGGCAATACCTCCAAAATCTCATGCTCAGTTATCCGGAAATCATTTTACTTCTTATTCTCGTGAACCTTGGGCTTGGCCGCTGGACCGGCCTGCGCGTCTTTGAGTACATCCGGTTCCGTGAAGTCATGAAACACGCTGAAGAGTAAAAATCGAACTTTGAAAACCGAAAATCGAAATGATTATCGGAGATTAAAAAATTCGAAGTTCGAAGTTTGATTTTCGATTTTAAGAAATTAAGTTATGTGGTTCTTCCATAATCCGGGTCTGCTGGGCATCAATGCCCGCAACCTGAAATACATCAGAGCCTACAACCCCAAAAAAGCCATCATGATGGCGGATAGCAAGATGAAAACCAAAAATTTTCTGTCTGCTCGAGGTATTCCAGTTGCTAAACTGTATGCATCAATTCACAATAAAAAAGATTTGGGGAATTTCGACTGGAACAGCCTGCCCGATTCATTTGTCATTAAACCAAATTCTGGTTATGGAGGAGAAGGGATTTTGATTATCGCAGGCCGAAAAGGAGGAAATTATGTTGAAGGCAGTGGAGGCATCATTACAGTTGATGAGCTGAATCGTCACATTGCAGATATTCTGGATGGTCGTTATTCATTAGCCAATATTTCGGATATCGCTATTTTTGAGCAGCGCTTAGAAGCGCCAGAGCCTTTCAGCAAAATGGCTTACAAGGGCTTGCCGGACATCCGTGTCGTTACCCACAACCTTATTCCGGTCATGGCCATGATGCGTCTTCCTACCGAAGAATCCCAAGGGAAGGCCAATGTGCATTTGGGGGGTGTGGCAATTGGAATTGATCTTGCTAAAGGCGAAATGACCTACGTGACCCAATACAATAAAGAAGTCGACAGCGTTCCGGGTTACGGGCCGGTGCGAGGAACTAAGATTCCGTATTGGGATGAAATTCTACTCATTGCTTCGCGCGTCCAATACATCACTAACCTTGGATTTGCGGCGATCGACATCACTTTGGATAAAAGCGGTCCGATGCTCCTGGAAATCAACGCTCGGGCTGGCTTGGCAGTACAAGTCGCCAATATGGCCCCGTTGCGCCGACGCCTTGAACGAATCGAAGGAATTAAAGTCACTTCACCGGAGAAAGGGGTTCGGATCGCTCAAGATATTTTTGGACAGAAAATCGAAAGCAAAGAAGAAAAAGCAAAGCCCGAAAAACCGGTGGTTGGAAGCTTGGAACGTGTGGAATTAATCGGCAAAAAAGGAACTAAAAAAATCATAGCTCAAATCGACCCCACCGTTGAAAAATCAGTTTTGGATAAAAGTGTGGCCGAAGAAATCAAGTTAGATGAAGGTTATTGCAAATTCAATTTAGTCGGTCACCGCTTGCAAACGGTGGTTGATACGGCTGATTTTAGCACCCGGAAATTCAAAATGGTGATTGGCCAACGCGATCTGCGGGATTTTCTTATTGATCCGACAAAACATATGGCCACTGAAAAAGGCGATAAAGAAAAACTGACATCCAGCGTCGCCCATATTGTTCATCAATTCAGCAATGAGGAATTGCAGAAAATCGACCAGGAAATCGTTGATATCGATGGGGAAATCAAACTGCTTGCCCACCTAAAGCCCATCAATCTAAAAGATGAACACAATAAATTTTTGGTTGATCCAACCTATAATCCTCAATTTGAATATAAGCCGCTCAAATTTAGCGCAAATAACCTGTACGCCCGTCTAAAACGCATTGAATTCCCCGATTCACCCATTGGCATTTTATGGCGCAAAAAAGTCGATGAGATCAAACGAAAAATCGAACTCTTAGAAGCGCGTGGCACCGACCATTTCACCGCAAAATCCATCCATCTTTACGGAGCCCCGGATAAAAAAATTCTTCAAAAAGCTTTGGATGAAATAAAGAAAATGCCCAATAAGTTTCCCGAACCAACAAAAATGCTCACTGCCAAAGAAGCCAAGGTTATTCTTGAGCAAGCGATTGAAGATTTTGGCTTGAAGGGTTGGAGTGTCAAAATTAAAAAGGAAATGGTTTCCGATGCGATTGCCGGGAAAGAAAATTCCATAATGCTTAGGGAAGACGCCATGTTTTCCGAAGAAAGGCTGCAAGGCACGATTGCCCATGAGATTCAAACCCACGTATTTACGGCCATGAACGGAAGCCTTCAGCCATACAAAATTTTCCAGCGTGGCCTGTCTGATTATCTAGTCACAGAGGAGGGGTTGGCGGTTTATAATCAGGAGCGGACTGAATCCAATGAAACCGAGAAAAAATACTGGCCCGCCTCCTCCGTCATTGGCATTTACACGGCCATGCATGGATCTTTCGCCGATGTTTATGCAGAGCTGATCAGGCTTGGCTTTGGAATTGACCGTGCCTGGAAGGTGGCTCTGAAAGCCAAGCGCGGACTAGCCGACACTTCCAAACCGGACGCTTTTACAAAAGATTTTGTCTATTTCAAAGGATATCGGATGATCATGGATTTTATCGCCAAAGGCGGCAATCTCCGCGATCTTTACTACGGAAAAGTCAATTTGGAAGATCTTGATATCGTCAAAAAAGTGAAAGGACTAAAACCACCGGTCTTTTTACCTTCTTATTTAAGAGGGTCAGAGCAAACGTCTGAACTGTGATTTTTGTGATTAACTGATTTAACAGGAACCCTGAAATAAATCATGAGCATCATTTAATCAGCTTCATCACAGTTTAGACATCTATTTCCTCTCAAACCACCCACTATACGTTTCTTCGGTAATGACATGACCCTGGATAGCTTTTAGGAAATCATCCCGTGAGACGTTTTCATCAATATCCAATTTCGGCACATCCAAGGCATATAAGCGGGCCACGTATTCATGGTCTCCGGATCCGACGGGTGGTTGAGGCCCATCATAACCGGTTTTATTCCATGAGGTCATAAGTTCCCGGCTCCCTGCCGGCATATTGGTCCGGCTGGCGCCTTCTGCGATTTCCGTCACGGTATTGGGGATGTCTACTACTAACCAATGCACCCAATTATTGGCAACCGGATGCTTATCGTCGAATAACACCGCATATGATTGGGTGGCAGGAAGCGGCTGCCATTTAAGTCCGATCGAAATATTTTTTCCGCCACCACCTTCCGTCGCGAATTTGGCTGGCATGCGCCCGCCATTTTCATAGCCTGTGATTTGAAGTTGTAGAACTTTTTCTGGCATGGGTTTGGTGGTTAAATTTTGTTTGGCTGGTGGAACGGGAATTCCCTGAGAAATCTCCTCCGCCGCACAGCCAGTTAATATTATACTATTAATTAAAAGTATAATGAGAGTTAAATTACGCATGGCTTGACTTTTTTAAATAAATATGTATAATGACTTCCCTTTTTGGTTAATATATCATATTTTGACATGGAACACCTTATTGAATCTCACAAAAACATAAATCCGTTTATATACAGTGCGGAAGAATTAATAGAAAGTGCCGAAAAACCATCTGCCGAAAAAGTAACTAAAGTATTCAGAGAGCTGTGCCATGGAGTTGAGGCAAACCTCAACGATCTCACTCAGTTCGATATTGACCGAATCAGAGCTATTGTCGATCAGTACAAAGAAACGCAAAAGCAGGTTCCTTTTATCGTTGAACCTCATTTGGCCCAGATCACCGCACTTTTAAACAGTCGCCAGAATCGCGGCAAAGCCGAAAAGGCCGACATTCCAAAGAGCAGCATTGACGACAAGAGCGATGTCCTTACCGAAGCGATCAATAAGGCTGAGCAGGCAGTAGAACAATATCAGAATTATCTTAATGCTGGCCAGGACGATAGCGAAACAGCTGAACACCCCCGCCCTTCGGATGAAAGAATGGTTGATGTGTTCTCTGAATTGCAAAATGAAGTATCTTCAAACCTATCAATTCTCAATGTAAATGAATTTTATCGGGTTATTTCAATTGCCCAAAAGTTTCTTGGTATTTTTAATGAACTCAGAATGACCACCTCTGACTTGCCTGATTTGCTGATTTCTTTGAATGAAATTTTTACTTTATTACAAGCCCGCAAAGAAGCCGGGCAATTATTTGAAGGAAAAGAAGGAACAGCTTAATTATTCAATTAAATTTATTATTTTAAAAAAATTTATGCTCTCTCCTGAAACTCCGAAGGAAAATAAATTGGATCGCATCTTAAACGAACCCTCAGTTTTAACTTGGATTGCTGTATTTAAGGATGTAATAAATCCTGGCTTAAAAGAGGCTCAAGAAGCCGATAAAATACAGAAAGATACTTTACTGCACATCTATAATTTTCTTACTATTGATTCTGTTTTGAGTGATGATGTTGAGCCTCAATCAGTTGATTTATTAAAAGCTGAAATCAAAAAGGCTGTTAATCTATTAAGAGATTTAAACTTTGATGCGGAAGCTACATTCAAATTAGAGGGATTATTTGATAAATCCGCTGGGCAAAAGCCAGTGGAACATATTGAAGAAGCCAGAAAAAGGGTAAAATCCGATTTAAGATTAAAAAACCGGCAATTGCAATTAATTGAAGAGCAAAAGATTTTCCATTGGCCTGATGAATTGAGACTCAAAATAAATCCTGAATTAACAAAAGCTGAAAAAAGTGAAGATATATCCCAAGAAATAAAAGATTTATTGCATAAACTTCTCAGCGAACTGCCCCAGTCAAAAAAACTTCAACAATTAGAAAAATACAATTTATTAAAAGAACAGATCATTGTATGCGTTGATCATTTAAAGCGCTTAAAATATTATCCGGGCATAATTACTGCATTAGAAAATTTATTTAATAGGTCTGAGGCAGCTTAATTATTTAATCAACATCGAATCCCCAAAACTGAAGAACCGATAACCTTTCTTTTTGGCTTTTTCGTAGGATTTCAGGATAAAATCACGTCCGCTTAAATCAGGCTTCGTTTTAGATCCTTCACTTCGTTCTGGATGACAAAACGAAGCAAAAGCGCTCACGAGCATAATGAGTGTACTTTTTGGTACATGAAAATTTGTAATCAATTGGTCCACAAATTTCCATTTATAACCCGGATAAATGAAAATATCCGTTTCACCGGATTGGGGCTTTAACCGCTCCTTCGAATCACTGCAGGCTTCCAAAACCCGGACAGCGGTTGTTCCGACTGCCACGATTTTCTTGCCCTCCTTTTTTGCCTGATTCAGCCGATCCGCCACCTCTTTCGGCAGTTCAAACCATTCACTGTGCATTTGATGTTTGGTGATGTCCTCAATTTTTACAGGCTGGAATGTCCCTAGTCCAACATGGAGCGTAATAAATTCCGTCTGAATCCCTTTGGCTTTCAGCGCTTCAAACACCCGATCCGTAAAATGAAAGCCAGCAGTTGGGGCGGCAACTGACCCTTCGGTTTTCGCATAAACCGTCTGATACATTTCCGAATCCTCCACCTCCTCTTTAATGTAGGGTGGAGTGGGGGTATGGCCGTGTTTTTTAAGGTAAGCATCAAAATTGTTACATATAAAGTGAATGGTCCGAAGGCCATGTGGCGTAATATCCTTCACATGAAAACTGCATTCCGGATCGATCTGAGCTTCAGCCTTTGGTTCAAATTTTGGTCCTGGGCGCACCATACACTCCCACACATCATCGTGGACTTGTTTGATTAGCAAGATTTCAGCATTTCCATTTCCCATCTTAAATTTAAGCCGCGCCGGAATAACCCGCGATTCGTTCAAAACCAACACTGAGTCCGGACTTAACAAATCAGCCAACTCAAAGAATTGATGATGCTCAATGGTCTTTTTTTCCCTATCCAAAACCATCAATCGGGATTGATCACGTTCGCTTAAAGGCCGCTGGGCGATCATTTCTTTGGGAAGATGATAGTCGAAATCCGGCAACCTCAATTTGTCGTTGGTCATTGGTCATTTAAAAATAATTCACCGGCCGACCATTTGGCACGACTTCTATCCAAATCTGGCCGCGGTTGAGTTCGATTTCATTTCCATTTTTATCAAAAAATTTCGTCCAGCTTTGGTCTATTGGCTGGTCTGCGCTTTGTATGGAAGCGTCTTTTTCCCAGGTGCCTTCAATCACTTTTCCATCCCGGAACACCATGGCTTTTCCGGTTCCGTTGGTCTGGATGCGAAGCCGGCCCTCAGCATCCAAAACCTGGGTGTCCACAAACTGGACTACCACATTCATCGGTTTTAGGTTGTGGTGAAGTTTGCCCCCATTATAACGGGTGTAGGTGGAGGTCATCGGGTCAAATACGTACTTCACGGCGTACGGATTGATGGAAAAATCAATCGTAATGGTTCGGATATCCCCCGCCTGCGCGTCAGCATCTTTAAAAGGGAAACGTTGGGTGTTAAGAGGGTGATAGTATTTAGCCTCGCTTAAACGTTCAGCGATTTTACCAATCGACGTGTAAGCGTTATGGGGCATCAAGTATTGTTTATCGCGCCAGATAGTGATGTAGTCAGCAAATTCATCAATATTAAATACTCGAAAATTGGATTTTAAATTCGCAAGTGCCGCCGGACTGCCGCCCACATGCACAAGAGCGGCCCGAAGTTCCGAAGCCCAGGTGATTAAATAAGGCCGCGCACTGCGAACCGGACCGATTTTTTCCACTGGCCGACCATCGTAGATCGCTAAAAATCGAGTGATTCCTCCTTCTGCCGGCACTTCATACACAATCGCCGCTTCCTCCAGGCCTGTCTGCTGATGGCGGATAGGGGTGTAATTTTCAATAATTACGGCAATTGGCTGGCCTCGGCTGATGTTTTGGCTGACATCAGAGCCATCCAGGCTGGAAGGTCGGGTTTTTAGCAAAAGCGAAAAGTCTTCTTTGAGGTCATGATGCGTTGTTTCGTAAACCATTCGTTCATCCAACGGCTGAACCTCATATTGGTGGCGATGAATGGCATCGGCAATAGCCCCGAAAATAAATTCAAGAAGTAAAAAAGCTACCACAGCCACCAAAACCAGAGTTGCTAAAAACCACAATTCAAAGCGTACTTTTTTACGTAGACGGTGGATAAATTCTTTAAAATCCATATTTCCAATAGTTGGCCCAATAGTTGACCCCCGATTTTCATCAACAAGATTCCACCATTGGGTCCACAACGGGCCCACAATCGGAATTTATTCTTTCTTCTCCTCACCACCACCTTCGCCCTCTTTCTTTCCACCACCTTCCTCACCTTCCGGCTTAGCCTCTTCTTCTCCTTCAGCAGGAGCTTCGCCCTCTTCTCCTTCAGCCACCTCTTCTTTCGGAACCTCTTCTTCTTCAATAACTCTTGGCGCGGAAACTTTAGCCACATTAATATCTCCCGCATCCAGAACTTTAATGGCGTCTGGAATCTGAAGATCGCCAACCGTAATAGAGGTATGGAAATCCACCAAAAGACTAATATCCACTTCAATTTGATGGATCAGATCGTTCGGCAGACACTCCACTTCCACCTTATCTTTACTCTGTACCAAAATACCCCCTTCTTCTTTAACCGCAGGGGCGGCTCCCGTCAGTACAATTGGGATTTGGGTGCGAATCGGTTTGTTCAGATCAACCGCCATGACATCCACGTGGATCATATGGTCGGTCATCGGGTCGTATTGAATGTCTTGCACAAGAATGGGGAATTCTTCGTCTTTTTCATTTTTAACATACATGATCGTACTGCGTCCGCCTTTTCCATAAGCGCGGCGGAAATCCTGATAATCAATCGAAAAACCATGATTATCAATCCCTTTTCCATAATAAACCATTGGGATGCGCCCGGCCTTTCGGGCTTCTTTGGCATTGGCATATACTCCTTCGGTAACATCAAGTGTGATCTTTTCCATTGTAATAAAAATTTAAAGGTTAAACAGTTTTAATCTTAGCGAGCTGATGAACAACATCGGTGCGGGTGATGATCCCCGTCAGCTGTTTTTTTCCATTCACCACGGGTATCCGGGTGATTTGTTTGTCGGACATTAAGTTAATGACCTCCAGAAGTTTCGCGCTTTCTTTAACGGTAATCACAGGGGTCACCATAATGTCTTTCACATATTCGGCGCAATGGTCTTTTAATTGCTCGTTAAAATCCTTAACGTCATCCAGATACACAATTCCCCCCAGCAGATTAACGGAACGCGGTGTTTTGAGCGTAGTGAAATGTTCAATCAGATCACTTTCTGTCACCATTCCAACCACGTGCCGCTTATCATCCACAACCGGGACGCCGAGAATACCATGCTCATCCATCAATTGAAAGAGATGCTTAATGGTCTCATTATTTTTCACGGCAATGACCTTTTTAGTCATGATGTCTTTTGCCGTTTTCTTCAGTGTTTTTTCCATAATAATGTTGGTCAGATAATTGTGTGATGGTGCCCAGGGCGAGAATCGAACTCGCACTCCCGAGGGAACAAGATTTTAAGTCTTGCGTGTCTACCAATTCCACCACCTGGGCTCAAGATCTACAAGCCCGATTATTTTAGACAATTTGGCTCTTAAATACAAGCTCTTTTCAGCAATTTTACTATTAGCTATCAGCAAATTAGCCAGATAATAGTTAATTGCTAATAGTTAATTGCTAATAGTTAATTGCTAATAGTTAATTGCTATCATATGGTATATAATAACCACCACTCAATCATCACTCTATGCTATATAAGTGGAACATCGTAGGGCATCAGCCGCAAATTTTACGCTTGGAAAGAGAAATCAAAGAAAAAAACCTTTCTCATGCCTACCTTTTTTCCGGTCCGGAGCAAGATGGTAAATTCAGTATCGCTAAAACATTCGCCAATATTTTGCAATGCCCCAATAATTTTTGCGGAACGTGCAAAGTCTGCAAATCAATCCAATCCGGCATGCACCCAGACACCATAGTTATGAAAGACAACGGCGAATCCATAAAAATCGATGAAGTCCGGGAGCTGATTCGCAAAACCAATCTTACCAGCCAAGGGGGCTATCGGATCATTCTTATTGAAAACGTTGAACGGATGCCTATTGAGGCGCAGAATTCTTTTTTAAAAACCTTGGAAGAGCCACCCGGAGAAACAATTTTCATTCTCACAGCCAATCATATTGATCAAGTGCTTTTAACCATCCAATCCCGCGTACGGCATTACCAATTTTCAACGATTGATGATGAGGTTCTAAAGAAATATTTAGAGGAAACATTTGGCAAACGTTCTGAAATGGATGAGATTGTCAGCATGGCCCAAGGCCGACCCGGCTTAGCTATCACCTTAATGAAAGACCATGAGGCGTTTAGCCATCAAAAAAATCTCTATAATCAAATAGAAACATTTTTAAAAAAGAATGATTTAGCTCAAAAATTTTCATTTGTAGAAGCGATTGAAAAAGATCAGCGGCAAGTGGAACTTTTTTTAGATGCCTTTAGCCGTTATTTGCGAAAATTAATTTTTGAATACATGCAAACAACGGAACATCCTTTGGGCCGCCGTTTTACTTTAAGAGATCTGGTGAATTTATTTGAAGTTTTAGAGAAAACACGTTATTTTATAAGCCGAAATGTGAACAAAAAACTGGCATTAGAAAATTTTTTGATCCAAACGGAAAAATAAATACAAAACATTTAACACCTGACACCTGACATTTAACACCTGACATGTGAAAGTCAAATGTTAAAAGTCAAATGTTAAATGTCATTAATTATGCTTCAACTTTATCTGTTTATCGGCGCTGTCCTCGCGATTACCATCATTGTTGCTCGGCGCAACCGCATTTTTAATCGTGAGAAGAAAAGGAAATTCAAAGAGGAAGTTGCACAAAAAGTAGATGAGCTTCATAAGGAAAGACAGCAGATGCAAAAAGAGCGTTTCAGGGAAGTCTATTTAAATGAACAGAAAAAGAAAACGTACGATTTTACAGAATATAAACTCACCATCCGAAAAGCGGACATGGCGATGGCTAAAAAACAATGGAATGAAGCCAAAAAATTTCTTATCCAGTCCATGGCGCTGAATCAGGATGAGTTCAACATCTCCATAAAATTGGCCAAAGTGTATATGGAAAGCAGCGACTTAAAACGCGCCCAGGAACTTTATGAGCGTTTATTAGAAATCGATGGCAAAAATCCGATTTTATTTGAAAACTTGGCAAAAATTTTTGTCAAAAAAAAGAAGTACAGAGAGGCGATCGGTTATTATGTGCAGGCCATTGAATTGGATGATAAGGACGATAAAAAATTGGTTGGGTTAGGCAGTTTGTATCAGCTTTTAATGCGCCCTTCTTTGGCGGCGGAATGTTTCCGAAGGGCGGCGGAACTGAAGCCTCGTGAAATCAAATATCTATTTTTGTTAGCAGATGCTTGCCGGAAAGCCGGAGATTTTGAAAATGCCCTATTTACGTATGAAAAAATTCTTACGGTTGAACCTTATAACGAAAAAGCACAAAGTAACGCACAGGACGTACGCATCAAATTGAATGAAATGGAAAAAGTGATGATCCCTTAATTTAAAATTAAAAATTACAAAATGACACATTTTGCAGACCAGTTAACAAATCGGATTAGTAAACTTTCCAATCCGACCGTGGTTGGGCTAGACCCCCGATTAGACAAAATCCCCCAATTTATCAAAGAAGCAGCTATTAAGCAATATGGCGAAAGCCTTGAAGCCGTGTCAGTCGCCCTCATTGTATTCAATGTAGGGATCATTGACGCGATTGCCGATATTGTACCTGCTGTAAAACCACAAATTGCCTTTTACGAGCAATATGGCCATGCGGGTTTGTTTGCTTATGAACAGACCATTGAACATGCTCATAAAAAAGGCATGCTCGTGATTGGCGACGCGAAACGCAATGATATTGGATCGACATCCGAAGCGTACGCCAGAGGGCACTTGGGCACCGTCGACGTATTCGGAAAAGAAGTTGCTCCCATCAATGCCGACGCCCTCACAGTTACCCCTTATCTGGGATCGGATGGCATCACTCCATTTACCAAAGTTTGCCAGGAGCATGGCAAGGGAATTTTTGTTTTAGTGCGCACGTCCAATCCGTCGTCTGATGAGATTCAGGGTCAATCGGTTGGCGACCACTTGCTCGATGAAGAAGTGGCTTCCCTGGTGGAGGGCTGGGGGCGTGACCTCATCGGCGAATCCGGATTTTCCTCCGTTGGCGCGGTCGTTGGCGCCACTTACCCCGAAGAAGCCCGCGTCCTCCGCAACCTGATGCCCAACCAAATCTTCCTTGTTCCCGGTTATGGCGCGCAAGGCGGCGGTGCGGAAGATGTAAAACCCTGTTTCCATGAAAACGGCACCGGCGCCATTGTCAACTCCTCCCGCGGAATCATCTTCGCTTATCAAAAAGACAAGAAATGGAAAGAAGAGAAATATCACGAGGCGGCCCGCCAAGCCGCATTAGCCATGAAGGAGGATTTGGGGAGGTTGTTTGGGTAAAAAATCAATCCATTAAAAAAAGTACATCCTTTGTTTAAATTCAGGACTTTTGATACTACACATAAAAACGGGCGTTGTGCGATGTAAATATTTTTGTTTAATATTTATAAATTTTTTCCCCCCCATACCATCTATCATCTACAGTCCACCTAACTCCACCTGCTGTAAAAATAGAGCCAATTTTCATCTTTGCTGTAATTCTTATCATTTCTTCCCAATTTTCTGGAGTAGCTGGTCCTTGTATGATATCGGATAATTCATCAAATTCTTTTGGTCTTTTTGCCATAATTATAAGATTTTTATAAGTGGTAAATTAATTTAACAAAAATATTTATTTCGTACAACTAGTTTTTATACGTAATATTTAAGCCTTTTTGCCGCTTTGGTTATGAAGGAGGATTTAGGGTAAATCACTATTTTTTCGGCTTTGCCTTTCGTACAGGTCTCGCCCTGAACATCAAATTGCGATGTTTTTCAATATTGTTGAAGTCATCCGCCATTTCAATGAGCCCGCTATTAGTCGTCCGCTCAAAGGCAACTACTTCCACCAGACATCCAAAAGCCTGCTGTAAATAATTCACCACTGGTTTAAAATCCCCGTCCCCCGATACCAATACAATGGAATCCACCTTTTGCCCCAATCGAATAGCGTCCATAGCAATTCCTAAATCCCAATCTCCCTTTTTCGCACCGCCATAAAACGTTTGCAGGTCTTTTTCCTTTACTTCAAAGCCGGCATCATGGAGCGCATCGAAAAATTGTATCTCCTTGAGGTCCGGATCCGATTTAATGACATAGGCGATTGCCCGTACGAGCAGCCGATCATACGTCACCATCGAAAGAAGGTTTTTATAATTCACCTTCGCGTTAAATAAATTCTTGGCGGAATAATAAATATTCTGCACGTCCACTAAAACGGCAATGCGTTGATCAGGGTTTCTTACAATCATGATTTTATTTTAGATTTTAACAACTTTAATATAACACAAAAAACAGGTGAACAGGCGATAAATGCGGCGTTGAGCCATGGTTACTTAAACTTTTTAATTAAATTAATCGCAAAGTTAATCAAAATACCAAAAACACCACTGATTAAACCAAAAAATAAAGCCGTAATGGCAAATGGCAAAATGGCGCCAACGGGATCATCCCCGTGCCCCATTGCGTAAAGCCCATAAGCTAATTGCAATCCAAACAAAGCACCTGGGATTATGCCATATAAGAATAGAAGGAAATAATAATTCTTTTTGTAGTTTAGGCGAAATAAATAAATTACTAAGCCCAATAAAAGAATTGGTGCAATAACAATTAAAAAAATACCAATAGCTAAAGGAGTGCTTAAATCTCTTCCAGAATAAAACAGTAAAAGCAAAAGAATATAAACGTAGATAGGCCAAATTGTATTATTAACTTTATTCATTATTGATTGTCTTATTTTGCCCTAATTTCATCTTCTTCTTTTTCCGGGGATCTAATAGCTGCATCTTGTTTAGTGATGGCTGAAGATTTTGTAATATGGTGTTGAGTTTTATTTTCTAATTTAAGATATCCTTTGACATCACCACTAATTGCATTCCATAGGCCTCCTGTTTTTGCATTATATTCGGATGAGGTCATATCACCAATTCCATTTTGTTTGGCGTTTGCTATCCGCAAGAAATAAAACGAATTCCTAGCCATAATGAGTGCTTTTTGTGGGTCAAGATGGGTTTTGTCAGGATCATGACCTCTGATGAAATGTGTTCCAGGATTCAAGCCTGCATGTGAATAAGTATCCTGAAAAGAATGAAGTGCTTCTCCGAATTGATCTAAGCGCCCGCCGCCAATTGCAGTTACCAATCTTCCAACGGCCTCTTGTCTTGAAATAAAGTGATAGTTCTCAGTTGTTCCATCAGTAACATTTTTATAAGTCTGTTTAATGCCTTCTGTGCTGTCAAAATTGGATGGTAGGGTGCTTGGATTTTCGTCCGTATATTGATTAAAGAAGGCAATGGTTTTTGACTGGCCAAAATCCAAGCCAGACACCATAGATAAATAGAAAGTTAAATCATAATGCACATCACTCCCATACTCCCCCTCCTCATCCACATACCGGAGCGGGTTGTTCAGGACGTAAGAGTATCCATTCAGTGCCTGTGGATTGGCTAAAATAGAAGCAAAAGGCTTACTACTTTCTCCCAAAACTAAAGGATCAAGGCTTATAAACCGGCCGATTAAAGGATCATAATATCTGGCTCCATAGTAATACAAGCCTGTCTCTTCGTCCAATTCTTTTCCGGTAAAACCGTAGTCCTCATCCGCGTTTCCGTTCTCGACCTTCAGCCGCTCGTTACCGTAAGGCAGATAATCCTTTCTCTGAACTACGTCGCCATCCTCATTCAGCACCACATCAACCCCGCCAAGATGGTCTTGCAGGTAATAATAAATCTTTTCTTCCGGTTGAGGGCCGGTGGCATGGGCATTCGGAATCAGCAGACTGGCCAGTTGTTTGATCTTACTGGCAATTCGAGGTTTTTTGATCGTGTATACATCCAATATTTTTTGATCCACTTTTTCACAATATTCTTTGCCACCATTTTTAGGCTTACAGCTTATGAAGCGCACATGGATTTTGGTGCCCATTCGGAATCCTTTTTTGGGAGTAATCTTCATTTTTTTCGGACTCCCAGCCTCTTCAAAATTCAAATGATTATGCTTGGTGATGTAAACCTTATCAAATGGTTGATCCGAATAGTTTTCCAGATTCACCTTACCCCCAAATTCCTGCGCAATGAAAATCTGTTTCGGATTGAGTTGGATACTGGTTTTGATGATATCGCCATTATGGTTTAAAGCGGTGATACGATAGGTATGCCGATCATTCACAACAATATTCTTGTCCGTAAAACGGTTTTTAAAAGAGCTGGCATTGATTGTCGCAATCTTTTTGCTGGCATGTTTGGAACGTCGGTCCGGATACGGATATTTACTGCGGTAAATCTCAAACTGTGCCACTTCTTTACTCATTTTGTCCCATTTGATCATAGCTTTGCCTTTTCGGTAAATGATTTGGAGGTTCTTAAATTCGACACCGGTTTTCGAATTTGCAGTTGGCCAGACGGTTTTGGGCATATCAGATCTGGTAGCCGATTGTGAATAGATAACCAAGTCGGCAATAGCTTTAGGATCATTTAAATCGATTTTAGAGAAATCAACCCCTTTTTCTTTGGCCTCAATTTCTTTTTCCTGCGCCTGTTTTTCTTCAAATCGGCGGAACAGCATAGTGTTTATAACCGGATCACTATGGCCTCCACCCCCACTGGTACTAACCATGCCGCTTGAATTCTGGGCAGGCGTAAGAGAAGTATTAGCAGGTGGCGGTGTGTATGAAATGTTTATTTCAACCGCATCACTTTCCACGCCAAATTCACTGCGGGTGGTAATCTCAAAATGGTTCGCACCCGCGTTCAGCGGCACATATGCAATCCAAACCGTTGTGCCATCTGCCGGCACGGCTTCCTTTCCATTGATCCACACCGCCGTGCCGGCAGGCTTAAGCCCTGTTAAAGGATAAGGATTGATTGAAGTGCTTGCAGGTACCATGTCCACCGTCGGCGGAATTGCCGCGTAATCAATCAAAACGGTCACCACCTCACTCTCCAATCCTTCTTCGTCTTTTGTGTAAATGGCGAATTCGTTATGCAGGGCGGTCAATTTAACCGTGTGAGCCCAGAACTCGTCCGCATCCATAGGCACCACCTCTTCGTTATTAATCCATACGCTGGTGTAGGCAGGTTTATAGCCGGTCAGCGTCACCCAGGCATCTGAGGTAGGCGATTTAATAGGATCGACCGTCGGCGCATTCACGTCATACGGAATCGTTAAAATCACGCCACTGCTTTCCACGCCAAATTCATTTCTAGAAGTAATGGTAAATTGATTCACGCCCTTTTGGAGCCTTAAATCCATCTGCCAGGTAGTGGAATCATTCATCGGCATAACTTCTTCCCCGTTCATCCAAACACTCATATAAGGTGCCTTGGTGCCACGAATGGTAAATGGATTGGAACGCACCGGCTGGTCAAAATCATCTACAGTTGGCGCTTGTGCCACATAAGCAATAGTAAACTGGACGCTGTCACTAGCCTGATTCAACCGGTCTTCCGCGTGGATTTCAAACGGATTCTGCTCCGTCCGCAATACTGCTTCATATTGCCAGTTAGTCTGGTCGTCGAGCGGTACAGCTTCTTCACCATTAATCCAAATGCTCGTATTGGCCCGCTTGGTGCCACGGAGCATGATCCGCGTTGTTGTTGCAGGGTTATCCACTGGCTCAACTGTTGGCGTTGGAATGTCATAATGAATTATGCGTGTGATCCGCTTGCTGGCAGTGTCCGCATCCTGTTTGGTATAGAATTCAAAAATATTCTCACCAATTTGCAAATCAGTTGCATATTCCCATTCAGTTTCCGGGCCAGTCGGCATAATTTCCACACCATTCACCCATAAGGCCAAATCAGCTTCTTTGGTGCCGTGGAATGTATAACCCGGCTTTTCAACCGGCAACACAACTTCATCCACTGTCGGCGGGGCAATCAATGCCCGCACCACTTTGGCAATCTTGGTGCTACCGGCAAAAATAAATTTCGTTTCCTTATCACTATCAATTTCATAATACTTGTTGGGATAATATTTATTATTCTTTTTGATGCGTTTATTCCCTTCATCATATTGATATGTGGTCCCGTCATTGCTCTGGATCATCCGGCCGCGATAATCGTATTGGAGCAAATCGCCATCATGATCAATCATATTACCAGCCAGATTATATGTGTATTGATGATCGCTGGCCCTGGTAACCGCATGAGGATTGTGATGCCGGTATTCCAGTGTTCCCACGTCTGATTTAAACACCATATTTCCAATCGCATTGTACTGGTAATTCATGGTGATGAATTCGTAATTACCCGTGTTGGTATAACGTGCTTCCGTCAGACGATACAAGTCATCATAAAGGTAATCCACAGTTTTGGAAGTTATGGCATTGCCCTCATCAATCAATTGCATTAAATTTCCCATGGCATCATAGGTGTACTGGAAATCCTGAAGCCGCACGACATCATAATGCAGGCTCTGTTTCTGCTGAAGGCGCCACATGTCATTTGGGTCATAAGTATTCGTGGTCACAACCTGATTGCCAAGTCGAATAGTTGCGAGTTGTCCGAGCGGCGTGTAATTAAACTGATTTGCAAAGGTCTTATTATCCGTATAAACCCGATCTAATTGGTGTGCATTATTGTAGGCATAATCAACGCTCATTTCATCAGGATAAGTCATTTTGGTTACTCCGCCCATTAGGTCATATTCGTAAGCAAAAATAAAATCTCGCCCATCAATTAATTTTTGATCACGAAAAACGCGGCCCAATAAATCATATTCAAAATTTCGTTGATAGTTCTGGCCGTTTATATGGCTGAGTCGCCCAATCGCGTTTTGTCCCTGATCATAAATAAACGTCAATTCTACTCCTGGTCCACCCAAAAAATCCTCTTGTTTCACACGATCCAATTCGTCGTATGTATAACTGATAGTCTGATTTAATGGATCAGTCCTTTGGGTTAAATTCCCATTTACATCATACTGGTATTGCCAGGTTCCATGGGTTTGGCCG
>Ga0114920_10000267_pt1 | contig 22656 bp, 19 predicted proteins | sample ChitaG_FD_88683 | JGI IMG/M metagenome (GOLD analysis project Ga0114920, IMG submission 88683) | Deep subsurface microbial communities from South Pacific Ocean to uncover new lineages of life (NeLLi) - Chile_00310 metaG | ecosystem: Environmental > Aquatic > Marine > Oceanic > Sediment ...
CCAGTGAGGCCCAATTGAAAAGGGGGGAGCGGTTGACGGAAATCCTCAAACAGGACCAGTACGTTCCGCTGCCGGTCGAAAAGCAAATACTTGTCATTTATGCAGGGAACAGGGGATTTCTGGATGAGATTGAAGTCTCGCAGGTTCAAAAATATGAACAAAAATTATTTGAATATTTTGACCAAAAGCACCAAGACCTGCTGAAAAAAATTGCAGACAAAAAAGTAATTGATGACGACATGGATGAGGCCATTAGCAGGGCTTTTACGTCTTTCACTCAGCAATTCAAAGAAGAACAAACATAATATGCCTGCAATCATTGACCTTCGGAGACGGATCAAGAGTGTTAAAAACACTCAGCAGATCACACAAGCGATGAAGTCTGTGGCCACGGCCAAGTTCCGGAAAGCCCAGAGGTCGGTTCTTGAAGGCCGGCCCTACTGGCACAATTTTTCAGGATTGATGGCCAAAGTGAGCACCTGGATAGGAGCAGACCTGCACCCTCTGCTCCAAAAGAGAGAGGAAAAAAGAATCATCTGTCTGGTTATCACTTCGGATAAAGGAATGTGTGGAGCATTCAATTCCAACCTGCTTTCAAGGACGTTAGCTTTTTTAGAAGACAAATCAGCTCTGTCTGAAGTGCAATTGGTCTTAATGGGAAAGAAAGCCGTTTCGTTTTTTGAAAAGCAGAAATTCATAAAGGACCGTTCCTATGCGGATCAAATTCACAAACTCACACAAGAGGACTTGAAGGAGTTGGCTCATTATCTCATGCGTCTGTATGTCTTGAACCAAACAGATGCCGTCTATGTCGCCTACAATGAGTTCAAGTCGATCCTGGCTCCGATGTTGATGATCACTAAGCTCCTTCCACTCGAGCCTCCTGATGTCCATGAAGAAGAACCCACTGAACCCGACCTGGAACCCAGGTCACCCCATCTGCTTGAAACGTTTCTCTCTCTCTATGTCGAGGATCAAGTCCGACATTTTTTCCATGAGTCTCAGGCCGCTGAACAGGCCGCACGGATGATGGCCATGGATAACGCTACAAAGAACGCGGGAGATCTGATCAATGAATTGCGATTGGTTTTAAATAAAATGAGGCAGGCCTCAATCACTAAGGAGCTGTTGGAAATCATAACCGCTGTTGAAGCTCTGGGGAAGAAATAGGAGCAAGGAGTGTCCAATGAAAACTCAAAAAGAAACAAAAGATAAAAATACCAGCACAACAAATGTCGGCAGGGTTGTCCAAATTATCGGCCCGGTGGTCGATATTGAATTCAAAGACACGGAACTGCCAGAAATCTACAATGCCGTTCGGATAACAAGCGAAGAATTTGATGGCGGTTCACCGAATAAGGAAAAAAACAACCATCAAGTTGTCGATGTGATTGTCGAAGTCGAACAGCATCTTGGTGAGGACAAAGTGCGCTGTGTGTCCATGCATCCCACAGACGGCTTGGCTCGCGGAATGAAAGCTGTTGATTTGGATGGGCCGATCCAGGTTCCGGTGGGAGAATGCACACTCGGACGGGTGATCAATGTTATAGGTGAACCCGTTGACCATCTGGGACCCATAAAAGCCGAAAAGACATATTCCATTCATCGCAAACCTCCGACTCTGGAAGAGCAGAGCACGAAGCTTGAAATGTTCGAAACTGGGATTAAAGTCATTGATTTGATGCAGCCCTTTCTCAAGGGAGGAAAAATCGGTCTCTTTGGCGGTGCCGGAGTGGGCAAAACAGTCATCATCATGGAGCTGATAAACAATGTTGCACAGGAGCACGGAGGCTATTCCGTGTTTGCCGGGATTGGAGAGAGGACGAGAGAAGGAAACGATCTCTGGCTGGAGATGAAAGAATCCGGGGTTATAGATAAAACTGCGCTGGTCTATGGTCAGATGACCGAGCCTCCGGGAGCGAGACTCCGTGTCGGCCTGACAGCTCTATCGGTCGCCGAATATTTTCGTGACGAGATGAACCAGGATATCCTGTTATTTATTGACAACATCTTTCGATTTGTCCAGGCAGGCTCCGAAGTCTCAGCGCTTCTTGGACGCATGCCCTCGGCTGTGGGGTATCAGCCCAATTTGGCTACGGAACTGGGTGAACTGGAAGAGCGGATCACTTCGACGAAGAAGGGCTCCATCACTTCGGTTCAGGCTATTTATGTGCCGGCTGACGATTTTACCGATCCGGCTCCAGCGACAACTTTTGCTCATCTTGATGCGACAACGACCCTTTCCCGAGCTCTTACAGAGATTGGCATCTATCCGGCTGTGGACCCCTTGACCTCCTATTCTCGGATTCTAGATCCCAGGATTATTGGAGATGAACACTATCAAACGGCCCGTGATGTCAAAGAAGTCCTCCAGAGATATAAAGATTTGCAGGACATCATCACCATTTTAGGGATTGAGGAGCTGTCCGAAGAAGATAAGCTCATTGTTAGCCGTGCGAGAAAGATACAGCGGTTCCTTTCCCAGCCGTTTCATGTGGCCCAAGAATTTACGGGGCGCGAGGGCAAGTATGTGACCATTGCAGAGACGGTCAAAGGATTTAAGGAGATCATCGAGGGTCAACATGATGACAAGCCCGAACAGGCTTTTTATATGATGGGAGGGATCGAGGAAGTCAAAGCCAAGGCCGAGGAGCTGAAGTCCGTATGAGCGAAGGAATACCAAATTCTCTGAAACTTAGAGTGATCACTCCCGATCAACTCCTGGTGGATGAAGAGGTACATGAAGTGGGCCTGCCTGGTTTGGATGGCTGTTTGGGGATCCTTCCCGGACACTACCCTCTCTTGGTGACGTTAGGAGACGGGAACATCACCTACCGGATATCAGATAAAGAGCAGACATTCGGAGTGAGCGGAGGATATGCGGAGGTCCATGCCGACAGAATTCAAGTTTTTACCCGGTTAAAAGACAAGGGAAAGGAATCAGATGAAGGCTGAGGATGAAACGCTTGATTCCTTTTATCACGGACGCATCCAAGTCCTCCAGAAAAGCAAAGGATACAGATTTGCCCTGGATGCCCCTCTGCTTGCCGATTTCATTCAAACGACCGAAAGTGATGAACTGCTAGAGTTAGGTACAGGGAACGGCATCATATCTATTCTTCTCAGCATCAAGCCCTTTAAGCATATCACGGCTGTCGAAGTCCAGGCCTCTCTGGCAAAGCTGGCAAGGAGAAACGTCAAACTTAACCATCTTGAAAAAAGGATGAGTATAGTTGAGCAGGACCTGCTGCAATTTTGGCCGGAGAAAAAATACGACGTTATTTTTTCTAATCCTCCTTATCACAAAAGGTCTGAGGGCCACCTGAGCCTCTCAAAAGAAAAATCTATCGCGAAACATGAGTTAAAGTGTACGATTTTTGATATAATGCAGAAGACTTCAGTCCTCCTGAAGAGAAGAGGGAGGGCCTACTTCGTCTTTCCCGAAAGAAGAAAAAACGATTTGGCAGAAGCAGTAAAAATGAACGGCTTAAAAATGAAATCCAGACGGTTTGTCTATACGCGTTCAAAAGGCAGGCCCAATCTCTTTCTGGTTGAGTGTGACTTTCTTTCCCAGAGCGTAAAACAGCATCCAGACCTTGTCCTCTATGACGGGGAGGGGAATTACACTGAAGAAGCGCAGGAGATTTTTTCAGGGAGACTTTATGCGTCGTCTTTACAATAATCTCAAAGACCTGTACAAATACCGGGTTCTCATCCAGAACCTGGTAAGCCGTGAGCTCAAGGCCCGGTACAGAGGAACGGTGCTTGGTTTTCTCTGGTCTTTTTTCAATCCTTTTCTTTTAATGGTCATTTACACCATCGTATTTGGTCTTATCATAGGGCCAAGAGATCCGGCTTTTGGAAACAGCCCCTGGTGGTATGCTCTTTATCTTTTCTGCGGTGTCCTTCCCTGGACATGGTTTTCTGCGTCGTCCATAGAATCGGCTAATATTTTGATGGTGCAGGGCAATCTGATAAAAAAAGTCATGTTTCCGGTAGAAATCCTCCCTGTTGTTGTTGTGATCAGTAATTTCATCCATTTTTTGTTCGGTCTCCCCATCCTTTTAATTTTTATTCCCATCCTTGGCAAACAGTACACATTGTATTTACTCTTTCTACCTCTGGTCATTTTAGTCCAGTTTGTGTTTTCTCTTGGCTTTTCCTTCCTCGTCTCATCCCTGACCGTTCACTTCCGGGACATCAAGGATATCCTGACAAATCTACTGACATTCTGGTTTTTTGCCTCTCCGATCATCTACACCATGTCACTCCCGGCTATACAGAATTCCAAAATCCTGCGGCTCTGGATGAATTTGAATCCCATGTCCCACATCATGTTGGGATATCAGAATAGTGTTTTCTTTGGGGAAATGATCCGTTGGAAAAAATTAGGTGTCACTTTTCTTGTCTCAGTAGTTTTTCTCTTTATCGGTTATTATGTTTTTGACAAGCTTCGCGATTCGTTCCCCGAGGAGGTATAAGTGGCGGCCATCACGGTGCAGAATGTGACCCGAATATATCAGAAATACTCCTCCCGCCATCGTTTCAAGACATTCAAGAGTGCCCTGATCAAAGGGGATCTTTTCAAATCGATGAAACCCGATGAACTTGTGTCGGCCCTAAAAGAGGTGAGCTTCAAAGTTGAAAAGGGGACGGCTTTTGGCGTCATTGGTGAAAATGGCTCCGGCAAAAGCACGCTCCTTAAAATAATCTCGGGAATAGTGAAACCAACCTCAGGAACCGTCACTGTCAACGGCAAGGTATCGGCGCTTATCGAACTGGGCGCGGGATTCCACCCGGAGATTACGGGCCGGGAAAATGTCTATATTAACGGGATCATGTTGGGGCTTTCTAAAAAAGAGATCCATGAAAAATTTGATGAGATTGTGCGGTTTGCCGAACTGGAAGAGTTTATAGAAGCTCCGGTCAAGACGTATTCTTCGGGAATGTATATGCGTTTGGGTTTTTCTGTCGCCATCAATGTCAATCCGGATGTCCTGCTCGTGGATGAAGTGTTGGCCGTAGGTGATGCCTCCTTTGTTCCCAAGTGCTTGGACCGCATCAATGATTTCCGCCGGAGAAAGAAAACTATACTCTTTGTCAGTCATGATCTGGCAACAGTCAGAAAAATCTGCGATAAGGTGATCTGGCTTAAGGATGGAGTCATCCAGACTATCGGCGAACCGAATCGTGTGGTGGATGCCTACCTCCAGGATGTGGTAGATAAGCAGGAAGAGGATTTTGAGAAACGGCAGCAAGATGTCGGACAAGAAGATAAGTATGATGAGAATCGCAGGGAAAATCGATGGGGAAAGAGAGAAATCGAAATAAAAAAATCTGTGATCAAAAACTTGGATGGGATAGAAAAGCATGTCTTTTCACCACATGATGGGATGATTATTGAGATGGATGTGGAGGCCTACTCCGAAATAAAGGATTTTGCCTTCGGAATAGGCATTTTCAATTCCCAGGGAATTTGCTGCTACGGCACCAATACGATTCTAGAGGAATTAGAGCCGACTTCTATAAGCGGGAAAGGGCAGGTCACTCTCAAGATCGATCGCCTCAATCTTGTCAATGGGACCTATTATCTGGATTTGGCGGTCCATAAAAGGGACGGATATCCTTTCGATTACCATCGCAATCTTTACTCGTTTCTTGTTTCCTCTCTTGAAAAAGGTGAGGGGATATTCCGTCCGGATCACAGCTGGGAATTCTCATCCAATATCCGTATCAAGCGCCCGGGAAAAAAACTTGCCTTGGAGTGATAAATGACAAAATCAGGAAAAAGGTCAACGGTTGAAACGCATTCCCGGACGGTGATGAAAACAGTCAGCTGGCGAATTGTAGCGACGTTGACCACTGGGATCATCGTCTATCTTTTCACAGGTGAGATTCTTTTGTCTTTGGGAGTCATTGGTGTGGATGCGGCCGCCAAAATTCTGTTTTACTATCTCCACGAGAGAGCCTGGAATATGATCGCTTGGGGGAAGACCAAACACCCATTGGCCTCTATTCCTGTCAACAAAGAATTAGAACCGGAAGATTTGGAAAAAGTCAAACAGCAGCTTAAAGACCTTGGGTATCTTGATTAGAGCCGTGGAGAAAATTCAAGACATTCAAAGTTTGGTTCTTATTCGGCAGAGTTTAAAAGACCATCAAAAAAAGGTAGTTTTGACCAATGGGTGTTTCGACATCCTGCATCGAGGTCACATCTATCTCTTCCACGAGGCAAAAAAACTGGGAGACATCCTTTTTGTGGCCGTTAACGATGATTCAAGTATCAGGAAAATAAAAGGACCGACCCGCCCCATATTTCCTCTTGAAGAAAGAATGGAAGTCCTAGAGGCCATTACAGATATCGATTACCTTGTCTCGTTCTCTGAAGAAACGCCCAGAGAAATCATCACCTCTCTTGTGCCGGATGTTTTGGTTAAAGGAGGAGATTGGAAACCCGAGGAAGTCGTCGGGAAAAAGGAAGTCGAGCAGGCGGGAGGGGAGGTGGTCACCATTCCGTATCTTCCCCATCACTCCAGCTCGGATATCATCGGGCGGATCCTCAAACTTTAAGCCGAACAAAAAAACTGGGAACAGTAAAAAGCCCGTTCAGATTTATGATGAACGGGCTTCATAGGGAATTAAAAGATTTTCTGTAAAAAATAATGTCTGAACAGTTTTACATCTTGTTCAGGATCCAATCCGGCAGCCTTCTGAACAGTGGGCTACTCTAGGAACCGCGTGCTTTTTCATTTGAAGCTCCTTATGATGTTTATATTAGTAATAATATCGGGTATGTGTAAATCTGTCAATACCTTCTTTCTTGGAGCATCCTTTTGAAGAGAACTTTTTTGAGTCCGTTCTCGTATTAACTAGAAACAAATGATGAAATTGTTGGACGGATGGAACATATGATTAAACACATTTTTGCAATCTTTTTGATTGTATTCGGACTCTTTGTTTTGGCTTCGATTGGAGTTGCCGCACCTGATGAGCCTTTGATCATACCTTTGTTCTCTAAAGCTCCTAAGATCGATGGGATTTTAGATAGTCCCTTGTGGGAGGAAGAAGCTCTTAAGTTCGAGCAGTTCTTTCAGCTGTCCCCAAAAGAAGGCGGGCCGCCTACAGAAAAAACGGTCATGTATATCGGGTATGACAAGAAGAACCTGTATGTTGCCGTAAAATGTTATGATTCCAAACCAGAGAAAATAAGAGCTTCGATCACCAACCGAGACCAGTGTATCGAAGATGACTGGGTCGTGATTTTTCTCGATACATTCAATGAAAAGCGCCGGGCCCTGTCTTTCCTCGCTAATCCTCTTGGTGTCCAGATGGATTGTATCCGGATTGAAGAAGGTGGAAACGACAACATGGACTTTAGCTGGGATGCCGTCTTTTCCTCAGATGGAAAGATCGATGATGAGGGATACACTGTGGAAATGGCGATTCCCTTTAAAAGCCTCCGTTTTCCGGATGAAGAGAAAAAAGTGTGGAGTGTGGTCCTTGGGCGGAATATCGCCAGAAAGGGAGAAATCGTCATGTGGCCCACCTTTACAAGGAACATACCTGGACTTTTATCCCAGGGCGGCGAAATTATGCTCACCGAGGATGTGGAAAAAGGAAAGAATTTCGAACTTATGCCTGTAGCCACATCACTCAAGATAAAAGGAGAGGGACTGAGTTTTGATCCCGGTATCAACTTTAAGTGGGGAATCACATCCAACGCCACATTGGATTTAACCGTCAATCCCGATTTCAGCCATATCGAAGCCGATGCCCCTAAAATCGACGTCAACCAGAGGTTTGCCCTCTTTTATGAGGAAAAGAGACCCTTTTTCCTTGAAGGGATGGAGATCTTCCGTTTTCCGCGGATCAATATGGTCTACACGCGCAGGATCAATGATCCCATTGCGGGAGGGAAGCTGACGGGAAAGATCGGGCGGTTTACATACGGGATTCTTACGGCTCTGGATACAAGCCCCACGGAAAGCCTTTGGGATGTCAGCAACGGCGGGGGAGCAAAAACAGACAATGCTCTCTTTAATATTTTCAGGATCAAGGCCGATGTGCTCAAAGAGTCCTACATCGGTTTCTGCCTTGCGGACCGACAGATCAACGGGTCCTACAACCGTGTGGCCGGGATAGACGGACAGCTTAAGTTTAAAAACAAATTCTTTTTTAACTTTCAGGCTGTGGCCTCGAAAACAAAACTCACGGAGGACGAGACCGATATCGTCCCTGCACTCTATGGAGAATTTTTCTATTACTCCAAGCATTGGAGCGCAGGGATCTTCAGCCAGGCCATGCACCCCGACTTTGAGGCCTCCTCCGGATATGTCAATCGGGTTGATTTTAAATCCTTTGGGGCTTTTACGTCTGCTTCTATTTATCCAGAGAAAGAGTATTTGAACCAGATACAGTTTAACCTTAATGCAGGGAGAAGATTCTTCTTTTCTGAAAACCTCCTACAGGATGAGTGGCTGAGAGGAAACATCAATTTCCGATTCAATGAGTTCAGTCAGTTCCGATTACAATTTCAAACTGATATGGAACGGTATGCCGGTGTCAATTTCAACAAAAATTCATTCGAATTGCAGGGACAATTCCTATTTCTGAAATGGCTGACGTCCGTGATTGTTTTTGAGACGGGGGGAAGAATATATTATGATCCCGATGATCCTTTTCTTGGGTACAACAACACTTATGCCCTCATTTTAGGATTAAAGCCGAGCAAACGGCTCAGGCTGGACCTCCAGTACATCAAACAGACATTTTTTGAAGACAGAGGTGGAGATATCCTTTACGATTATAACGTCCTCCGCACACGGACGACCTATCAGCTCAGCAAAACCCTTTCTGTGAGGGGTATTGTCGATTACAACCACTTCGACAAACAGATCTATGGAAGTTTCCTATTCAGCTGGATTCTTCGTCCAGGAACTGTGTTTTTCCTGGGAGTCGACAACGACCTTCTTAAAGATGAATTTGAACATTTCGAACAGACGGATTACAGCGTGTTTGTGAAGTTCTCCTATTGGTGGCGGATTTAAAGTCGTCTGTCTTCCTTTCCTTTATCTTTGTATAATAAAAAGTTATGAGTTGGAATTTTTTTCGAGAGACAGAATCTTTTAAGAAACTTGTTGAGGCCATCCATCAGGGAAAAAAAGGATTAAAACTCACAGGTGTTGTCCCCTCGGCCAAACCTTTTGTCCTGGCCTCACTCCTGGCTGAAACAAAAAAACGGATCGTTTTTATCCAGCCTTCTTTTTCCAACCTCTCCAATTTCGCCGACCAATGTCGGGTCTATCTCTCATTTTTTTCATCAGAACTAAAAGCCAACTGCCTTCCTCCTTTGTTGGATAATCCCTATGAAAACATCCCGCCCGCTCTTGATACTGTCTCGACGCGGATGATGTTTTTTCATGATCTCCTCTATGATCCTCCACACCTGGTTTTAACGAAACCTTCGGCCCTCCTTTGGCCCTTCCCGCATCCTAAGAATGTGAAAAATTTTTTTCTTGAAATCAGCAGAGGAGATCTTTTTGATAGAGACGGTCTTCTTGACCAGATAAAAAACTTCGGATATACACGCGAATCTGTTGTCAACTCACATGGCGAGTTCACATGGCGGGGAGGGATTGTGGATGTGTTTTCTCCCTGGCAGGATTATCCTTTCCGGATCGAATTTAGCGGCGACAAAGTGGCCTCCCTTCGTGAATTTGATCTGTCTTCGCAGCGGTCTTTGAGAAAGGTGGATCGTCTCACCATTCCAGCTCTCTATGAATTCCCCTTTTCCTCTTCTTTTGTGGAATCTTGGGAGAGGGCGGCCAAAACAGAAACTTTTCACTTTCAGGACAAGGATTTGGACCAATTAGCTGCGGACCTCGAGAAGGGAGAAATCCCTCCGTCCTTTTACTCCTTGTCCCTGCTGGCATCGGAACATTTTCGATCATTCCCGCATTATCTTAAAAATCATGTGTACATCATGGACGACACTGATGAAGTGGAGGGCGATTGGAAGGAGGTTCTGCAGGATTATAAAGACCAGTACAGGGAACTCAAAACGCAGAAAATACCAGTCCTGCCTCCAGAAAGAATGTATTTTTTGGATCACTGGAAAAAGATCGAGCACGAGGCTCTGCGGTTTAATGTTTTAACATCCGTGACCGTGAAAAAGACCTTTCACTTACACTTTCAATCTGTCACCCGTTTTAAAAACAAAATTCCCTTTTTTCTCAAATATCTAAAAAATGGCCTGGAAAAGGGAGAACAGACATCGGTTTTCTTCTCAAGTGATGGAGTGCGACGTAAGCTCGCCAGCCTGCTGGCCCAACACGATATTCCCGGCCGGCAAACGTCCGATCCTTTCAGCAGTTCTTTAGACGGAGCCGTTTCTCTGCTCTTGGGCAATATTTCACACGGTTTCAGTTATCCTCCGCTTAAATGGACCCTCTTTTCCGAAAGGGATATTTTTACTGAAGAAAAAGTACTGGTCAGCCGGTCCCGGGTCCGCCCCTTTGTCTCTCAATTCCGTGACTTGAAAGCGGAAGATTTTATTGTCCATACAGATTACGGCATCGGCGTTTTTAAGGGATTGATCAAATTGGAGTTGGATGAAAAAAATCGGGAATTTATCGAAATCCTTTACAAAGATGATGATAAGCTTTTTGTCCCGGTGGAGGATTTAAATTTAGTCCAGAAATATTCGAGTTTAGGCACGGCCTCACCTCTCCTCAATAAACTGGGAACGCCGAATTGGGAGAGGACGAAAGAGAAGACAAAAAAAGCCATAGAAACAATGGCCAAGGAGCTTCTGCATCTCTATGCAAAGAGAAAAGCGGTCAAAGGATTTGGATTCAGTGCAAGCGGGACCTGGCAGACTGAATTCGACAAAACTTTTGAGTTTGAAGAAACCGAGGATCAGAAAAGAGCGATCGAGGAGATCCTGTTGGATATGGAGTCAGAAACTCCCATGGACAGGCTTCTCTGTGGTGATGTGGGATATGGGAAAACGGAATTGGCTATCAGGGCGGCTTTCAAGGCCGTCATGGACAGCAAACAGGTTGCTGTCCTGTGTCCAACGACAGTTTTGGCCAGTCAGCATCTTCAGACTTTCAGGAACAGAATGATCCTCTTCCCTGTAAAAGTGGGGAGTCTGACACGACTCCAGACCAAAGCGCAGCAGAAAAAGACTCTGGAGGATTTGAAAAAAGGCCTTATCGACATCATCATCGGCACACACAGGCTCCTCTCCCTTGATGTTGAATTCCATGATTTGGGACTGCTTGTCGTCGATGAGGAACAGAGATTTGGTGTCAAACATAAGGAAAAACTCAAGCAGATGCGGTTGAATGTGGATGTGTTAACGATGACAGCAACGCCTATACCACGGACTCTTAACCTGTCCCTCTCCGGGATCACGGACATAAGCCTCATCGAAACGCCTCCGAAAGATAGGTTGGCCATCCACACGGCTGTCACATCTTTCAGCCGCAAACTGATCACTTCGGGCATCAGAAAGGAGTTGGCTCGAGGCGGTCAAGTTTATTTTATCCATAACAGGATTGAAAACATCGATTCCTTCGCTCAAAAAATCGAAAAATGGGTGCCGGAGGCCAAGGTGGCTGTGATTCACGGACAGATGTCCGGGCTCACTCTGGAGAAAAGGATGATCGATTTTATTCATATGAAACACAATGTCCTTGTCTCCACGACCATTATCGAAAACGGGATAGATATTCCGCTTGTCAACACTCTATTCGTCAATCGAGCTGATAAATTCGGATTGGCTCAACTGTATCAACTGCGGGGTCGTGTGGGCCGGTCTTCACGCCAGGCGGTTGCCTATTTTCTCGTCCCGCCCTTTACGGATTTGACTCTCCTGGCCAAAGAACGCTTGAAAGCACTCAAAGAATTCAGCGAACTGGGATCTGGATTTCGGCTGGCCGCTAGGGATCTTGAGATTCGCGGAGCGGGAAATTTTCTCGGATCGCAGCAGCATGGATATATGGAGGCCGTAGGTTTTGAGTACTATCTGCATCTCCTGGAGCAGACTGTGAAGCGACTCAAGGGAGATGGTGATGAGAATGTCCAGAGTGAGATCAATTTGAAGATTAACATTCAAATTCCTGAAGAATATCTCCCTCAAATGAATATGAGGCTTATTTTATACAAGAGAATTTCTTCTGTCGAATGTCTGGAGGAATTGGATCGGATCCGCGAGGAGGTCAAAGACAGGTTCGGGAATCTTCCTGAAAGTGTAGAAAATCTGCTGCGGTATGGGGCGGTAAAATTCCTTTCTCTTAAGCTGGAGATCAAAAGCATCGAACGTGTTGGACATAAAATCATCTTTAAGTTTTTTCCGTCTTTTTCAACCGACCTGAATCGACTGACAGAATTTATGAACAATCGTTCCGGAGCCATCACTCCACAGGGGATTCTCAGTCTTGAAATTCGTGCGGAGAACGAGACAGCATTTATGAATGAAACGATTACCGTCTTGAAGGAGTTGACTCTATTGTAATATAATGAATGAACGTGAATACAGATGTTACAAGTGTTCAAGAATGGTATGGTATTGATGTCCCTGTCTGCGGCTCTCTCTCTTTTTGTCAGTTGCGGCGACCGCTCTCCTTCAGAGGAATCCCAAGCTTTTAATCTGAGTGATCCGGAAAAAAGGATTCATATCATCCTTCGTGTGCAGGATGCGTTTTATTTCAATGCAGATTTCGAAAAGCATCTCCAAATCATTGTCGGAGATGAATTTAAGACTTTAGACCTTGTCTCTCTCAGCCGGTTGATCGACAATTTTACTGAGGACAAAATGCTTTTAGCGGCAGCCAGAAATAGCAATTTATCCGTGTCATGGCAGGAGCAGAAACAGTATTTGGCCAAGGTGTTGAGCAACTCCTTGCCTGAAGAAGACATCCCTCTCGATGAAATGGAAACACAATCTCTCCTGGAACGATTTTTGATAGAGAAATACATCTACGAAATGGTCAAGGATATTGAGGTTGAGCAGGATGAGATCAGAGATTACTATGATTTGAACAAGCGAGAATTTCTGCGGCCCGAGAGAGTATATGTCAGCCAGATTCTCTTAGACACGGAAGAAAAAGCTGTGGAGGTCTTTGATAGGGTGTCTAATTCTCCCAAAGATGTTTTCCAGAAGATAGCCAAAGAGGTTTCATTAGGTGTTGAAGCGCCAAATGGCGGCCACCTGGGAATTTTTGAGATGAGTCAGCTCCCTGCCGAGATGGAAAGAGTTATTTTTTCTTTGAAAGAAGGAGAAACCAGCCAGGTGATTGAATCGGCCTATGGATTCCATGTTTTCCGTTTGGATGAAAAATTGGAACCTGAACTTGAGGTTTTGGAGAAAGTGTCGACAGATATTCGCATGAAAATCTTGGACCAAAAAATAAAACAGTTTGTCTCGTTGCATTTGCTTGAGTTAAAAAACACAATGGACTGGGAATTTTATCCTAAAAATCTATCCTTCCCCTATCAGAGGAATTCAAATGAGTAAGACAAAAATAGTTCTAATTTTTTTACTGTTAATGTGCGCCGCTGTGGTTATCCGTGCACAAGAGGTGGTGGAAGCTATCGTTGCTGTCGTGAACGATGAGTTCATTTCTCTTTCGGAGTATAAAGTAAGACATAATACGTTCTATCAGGCGTTAAGAGCCCAATTTCAAGGGGAAGAGTTTACCAGTCAGTATGATGCCTTCAAAGACAGATTAATGGATACGATGATCACCGAACTCCTTCTGCTTCAGGAGGCGCGAAAATTGGGCCTTGACGTCACAGAGCAGGTCAACACACAGATAGATCGTTTTAAGGAACAAAATGGGTGGACGAGCGACGCACAGCTCATACAGGCCCTGAATCAAGAAAATATGAATTACGAAGACTGGAAGGAGAATCTCGAAATTGGTTTGCTTCAACAAGCTGTCCTCTCTAACGAAGTGACCCGCAGTATTGTTGTTGATGATTCCGAACTTGTTGGATTTTACAATCAGCATCTCGAGGACTTCAGAGAACCCGAAGAATACACGCTGAGAGCCATCTATGTTTCTTCTGAAGGAAAGAGTGAAGAAGAAGTTCAAGCCAAGAAACAGGAGATTGATGGAAAGATTGCTGCGGGAGAAGACATGTCGATTCTTGCAGCCCAGTATGGAGAGGGACCGGAAAAGGAAACCCAAGGGGATTTAGGCAGTTTTATAAAGGGACAGATGCTGACCAACATGGAGCAGGCTGTGGAAGGCCAACAAGTTGGAGAACTGACGGCCTGGATCGAGATGCCAAACGGCTGGTATTTGCTGCGCCTTGAAGACAAAAAGGAAAGCCGAATCAAGGCATTTGAGGAAATCCGGGAAGAAATACAGGATGGACTTTTTAACGAGAAATATGAAACGGGGATACTGAAATACCTCGATGAACTCAAAAGCCGGAGCTTCATCAAGATCCTTATTCCGAATCCATTAGATTACAGATTAATTGGGGACAGTCCCCAATTAATTTATGGGAGGCAGATCGCCGCAGCAAACGCAGTGGTCCAGACGTCTTTTTTACCAATGGCATTTTGTGTGATATTGTCTGTTTTAACGATAATGTTTTCGGATATCTGGTAAAGACTTTTGTCTTCATTCCAGATCTCATTAAGATCGAAATTTTTGCCAAGAGTCGTGGCCAGCATGTAGGCCGCGAGGTCTTCAGCATACTGGCCTGCTACTTCTTCACTCTGACCAAAACTGTGGTGTTCTGACAGGTACCCATAGTGGACGGGATTGTTAGGGATGGCCAAACCTACGGATGCTGATAGGACTCTCTGCGGCTCATCCGTAGTATTTTCACTCATAACCAGGAACATGATTTGGCCCGGTTTGAGGTATTTTAATCCCTCTTCTCGGGGGATGAGTTTACAGTGCGGAGGGAAAATACTGGAAATTTTAACAAGGTTGAAAGGTGCGATGCCGGCCTGCCTCAAAGCCAGCTCAAAACTGGCCAGCTTTTCTTTATGCTGTCCCACACCCTTAGTAACAAAAATTTTTGAGGGGACAAAGCCTTCCATATGTTCCTACCCAGTTATGCTATTTTTGATCGTCCTTCTTTTTCTCTGGATCTTTTTTGCCTACAGGTTCTGGTTCCTTAAAATCAATCTTGCGAGAAACATCCCATTCTCCAAGCGTGATAAATTGAGAACCTCTAGACTGAGCGAACAGCTTGACGATCACGAGCTTCCAGCGGGAGTTGTTTTCAAACGAAGCCAAACTAAATCCCTCCACTCCATAATTACTTTTGAGTAAAATTGTATCGCTGGTCTCTCCGGGTTCAACGGGGACATTCCGGATGGCGGCGAAAAACGCATCTCCCAGATTTTCGTAGTCGTCAAAAAAGCGAAAATTCGCGTTGAAATTCACATACTTCATCGGCTTATCGGTCAGGTTTTTTATCCTAAAAGAAATGGCGGGAACAAGGATGAGTTTTGGCGGCCAGGGCTGATAGTATTTATCGACCCATTTTGTCTCCACATCCATGACTTCGATGGACGCCTCGAGCTCTTCAGGAGTGAGTGTGCTCATCAAGCCGGTTTTATTTAAAAAGAAAGCCATGAGGAGTGCGAAGACGATAAAAATAAAAGCGACTATAAATTTTCTCATCTTTCCTCCTTGGAACAAGCCAAATCTAAATATAGTTGATACTCTGATATTATGCAATCAGAAATAGGTCGGGAGTTCACCTTTGATGTCTCCTATATTAATAAACGTTTGGATACTGGAAAGTGTTTAGCCTTGAAATCACGGAAATGGGGATGCTTTAATATATGAAATTTTGCATTTTTGTTTCGATTTAGTTAACTTGAAGTCATGAAGGAAAGAATATTACGTGGAAATCTCTATTTTGGTATTTTATTGTTTCTTTTTGCCACTCTTCTTCTTATCTTCGACAGTTCTTTCATGAAAACATGGTACTACATCTTTGCCTGGTGGTCGTTTATCCTTTTTCTGGACAGCCTCAATTTTCGGTCCAGAGGGATATCTCCCCTTTCGGAAGGTCTGTCCAATTTTTTATTTATGGCCTTTATTTCAGTCTGTGTTTGGCTGCTATTTGAGCTGTTTAACTTAAGGTTAAAAAACTGGTCTTATGTTGATTTTCCCACAGGCACTTTCCCTAGATGGCTGGGATATTTTCTGGCTTTTGCCACGGTCATTCCAGCCTTAAAAGAGCTGTCCTTGTTATTCCAGAGTTATTTTGGCCGAAGACAGCTCCGATTGTTCCGGGTGCGGCCAACCAGGTTTTTACTGTCTGGGAGTGTTTTTTTCGGAATCTTAAGTGTTGGAGGGGCTCTATTATGGCCGAACCTTTGCTTTCCTCTGGTCTGGCTGGGTTTTTATTTTCTAATTGAACCACTAAATTATCGACTGAAAGCCGTCACATTGATTGTGGATTTCCAAAGGGGAGAATGGGGAAATTTCTGGGGCTGGATCTTTGCCGGCCTGACGGCAGGATTCCTCTGGGAGTTTTGGAATTATTGGGCAGGGTCTCACTGGCAATACTCCCTGCCTTATCTTGATTTTTGGCGTGTCTTTCAGATGCCTGTATTTGGATATCTGGGATTTCTCCCCTTTGCCCTGGAAGTATTTGCCATTTGGAACCTTGTTCTCGCTGTCCAAAAAAGAGTGAAAAAGTCTGTCCCCGTGTCAGTTGTGATCATTCTCGTCCTGCTCCTTTTTTGTGCTGCCAGCTTTTATCTTATGGATAAATTTACGGTGGTTCCTTGAAAAGAAATTATTTTACGATTTGTGAGGCGAACACGGTTTCACAATTGTACTGTTCAAAGAGATCCAAATTCTCTGAAAGCACTTTAAGAGTAGAGGCATAAGGATGACATATGCCCACGGCCATTCCTCTTCTCTGAGCCTGGCGGAGGAGCTGTATGAGCTGCTTCCGGATATATCCCTCTTCCGTTTCTGAATCGAGGAAGACATGCCGGTAGGCTGATGAAACAGACATTTCTCTTGCCAGTTTAAAGGCGATGGAGCTTCCGGATGTTACGCTGTCAATAAAATAGAGGTTGTCTTCCTTCAACCGTGCAAGAATGAGCGACATTATTTCCCTTTCTGCCGTGATTTTCGAACCCATATGGTTATTGACGCCTCGGATAAACGGGACTTGGGTGAGATTTGCTTCCAGGATTTCCAGAACATCTTTCTCGGACATTCGTGAATGGATGAGGCCTTCTGTTAAGGAATTCGACTCAAAATCGTTTAAGGATTCGAGCGGTAGATGAAGAATCACCTCCATATTATTTTGTTGAGCAACTTGAGCTGTTTCTTTGGCCCAGGGACTGTAAGGTAATATGGCTATCGTCAGGGATAGGCCCAGAGCCTCTAGATCTCTTAAAGTTTTCAAGCTGTAGCCCATATCATCGATGATTAGAGCCACTTTGTTTTTTGGCTGAATAGGATTGGGCTCTTCAAGAGATGCCACATTTTTATATTCCGTGTGTGCCATTGAAATAGGGATCTGAATCCTTCCCCTCTCGTCTTTTTTGCTGTGGGTAAGATCCGCCTGAATGCCAAGAGAGGTTAAACTGTTGAGAATGAGTTGGTCCAGAGCCTCAATGTCTTCTTGAATGGGAGGCGTCTCCAAAAGATAGAAGAGGTAGGATTTATTCCCTCCTTTCCAGTGGATGTAGTCGAGTCCGATGGCCGAACACAAAACAATAAACAGGAAAATGAAGGAGAGGATAAGACGTGTCTTCTTGGAAGGCGGGGTGGGAGAGTCGGTCCTCGGCATATCTCAGATGTTTGTGAGAATTTTTTTTGTCTGTTTGAGATATGAAGCGGAGCTTTGGTCCGTTCCTTGCATTCTTATATCTGGTTCGATGCCTTCTTCCCAGATTTTTGTTTTGGTGTTAAGATGGAATATGGCCGCAGTCAGCAACAAACCACTTCCATCTTCTAAGGGAATAAACTTATGCTTTGCGACCAGGCCAGGTGTAGGATATCCGATGATTTTTGCCTGTTTATGTTCCTTAAGAATTGCGGCCGCCGCCTCGGCGGGTCCCATGGTCGCCTGATTTGTCCAAATGAGAAGAGGAAGATGTGCCAATTCTGGTTTAGAGGGAGTGGAGAGCACCTCTTTTTTTCCTCGGTTGTCTTCAAAATAACCGATGTTTTTCGACTGGAGGAAAAGGTTGATAAATTTTATCATGTCGTCAAAATTTCCTTGATGGCTGTTTCTTAAATCGATGATGAGGGATTGACTCAATGTTTTCAGACGGGGGAGAATGGATGTCCTGATCTCCTGGATACAGGCAGAATTAAAGTTGTAAATGCTCAATATTCCACTTGTTCCATCTGCTTGCAAATAGGTAAAGGGTTTATCAAAAAGCTGCTCTCGTTGGACTTCTAACTCTTCGTTTCCACTCGCATGCATGATTCTGATGCGAATTGGGTTGTTTGTTTTATCCTTGAGAGTGAGATTGGCTTCATACATGCTCATGGTTAGTGTTGATTGACCATCAAGAGCGCTGATGGTGTCTCCAATGTGTATCCCCTTTTTCTCTGCAGGAGAATTTTCAAACACGCCCATCACCACAGGAAAGGTTCTGTATTTTTTGTACAGGATAATTCCGACATCCTTCAGGTCCCCAGCCTCCATCTGCTGGTGTTTGGAAACGGCATCTTTCGTGAGATAGCTTGAGGATTCATCGAGTGAATTGACCAATCCTTTGAAGGCGCCTTCCATTGTCCTGGAAGGATCAGGTTTATCCACATAATCCTCTTTAATATGATTGACAACTTCCCGGACGATCCAGAGGATTCCCCTTGTGGGCCTCTGAGTCGATAGCCCTGGAAGGATGTCACTTTCAAAAAGGAAAAAAAGTGAAGCCGCAGCCAGCAGGAAGAGGAGTGTAATTCTTACAGTTTTTCTTCTCATTTTTTTAAAATAGAAGTTAAATTGTATCATCTTCCCTCCAGCCATTGCAAGGGATTCAAAGGATCGGTCTTAAAGTTGATCTGGAAATACAGAGCTGTCCCTTTTAGAGATCCTGTGTCTCCAACGACAGCAATTGGCTGGCCGGCACTGACGATATCTCCTGTCTGGATCATAAAATCTGAGCAGTGCCCGTACATGGAATAGTAGGCTAAACCATGATCTATAATGATCAAGTTTCCATAAAAACCTTGAAAATAGTCTGCATACACAACCTTCCCGGGATGGATGGCCAAAATTTCAGAATTTTTTTGAGTGGATATTTCGATGCCGTTATTTTGGGTGACGGTTTTAAATGTCGGGTGTCGTTCAATCCCAAAGGTCGTGACGATTTTTCCCTGGACGGGCCATGGGAGCGATCCCTTTTTCTCATAGAGAGGAATAACGGTGAAAGGAAGGGAACTTTTTTCCTTGATCAAACGATCGATGAGCTTTTGGAGCTGTTCGGCTCTGACTTTGAGTTCATCCAGAGTTTTAAGATGTGTCTTTTTGTCTTGATTGATTTTTTGGATGAACGCCCTGTTTTTTCTTTCCTGATTGTCTAAGTCTTGCTTTTTGTTTCTGGATTGGGAGAGAAGGTCGGACACCTCCTGTTTTTTTGCTTCTATTCGCTCTTCCACTTCTTTGAGTTCGTTCAATGTCTGCATAAATGACAGGACAATGCTCTCTTGATATTGGGCCAGGAGAGAAAGGTGTTTACTTTCTGACATGAGATCGGCCACATCGGTCGCTCTGAACAGAAAATCAAGGTAGCTCATATCTCCAAATTTGTAGAGTGTCACCAAGATCTGAGATACAGATTCTTTTTCTTTTTCCAGTTTCGCTTTTAAGGGAGGTATTTTTTTCTGGACAGCAGCGAGTTCTCGGTTGGCCTTTTCCATCTGCAGAGTATATCCGGCAATATCATTTTGAATCAGTTTCTTTTCAAAGCCAATCTGGTCTAATTGTGAAAGGATGGATGTCTTTCTTGAATCCAAATCTTTGATGTTTTGCTTAAGTCGCGCCCTCTCCTTCTGGAGTTTTTCCAGCCGTTCTTTGTAAACACTGATCTCTTCCTGGCTGCTGACAGGCAGGGATACTGACAAAAAAACCGAAAGGATAATGACGATGAATATGGACAATGAATGGGAATCCAACCACGACATGAATGGTTTCATTTTTTTTGTTTGCGTAATGCGTAGATGATGCCTCCGATGATTCCTATGATAAAGGCAAAAGCGATATCGGCGATTAGAGAAAAAGAGAGTGCGGCTGGACTTGTTGCTCCATAGAAGCTGAACACTGTGATGTACAAGCCCTCTCTCACTCCCAAGCCATTGATTGTGATGGGGATAGTCAATATGATGAGGACGATGGGGATGAAGATAAAATAGTCAAGTAAAGGGATATCGATATGAAGGGCTTTGCCCACAAAATAGTAATGAAGGATCACATTGATCTGGAGAAGAAAGGCCCAAAAAAGGGCTTTGAGAAAGGCCTCTTTTTTTTCCTTGTAAACGAGAACGATTTCTCTAAATTCAAAAATTTTCGCTTTGAATTTTCCCGGTATGCCTTTTTGAGGAATCATATCTATAAGATTTTTAGAAATAGGCAGAAAAAAACACAGGATGGCCGCGAGTCCGATGAAACCGACGCCTAGGGATATCCAGATGATCGGCAGCCGCTGAGCCATGTCCAGCCGGAAAAGAGAAACACCGAGGGCAAAGATAAGTAGAATGATGATTCCCGATAACCTTTCCACAAAAACAATCGCCGATGACTTGAGCAGAGATTTGGAATGCCGGGATCCATCCCAAATCCGGACAACATCCCCACCGAATCTTGAAGGCAGGAAAAGGTTAAAAAAGTTGCCGACGAGATAGGATTTGGCCAAAAAACCGAGAGGGGCGTGATCGCCTTGAGCATGGATGAGAATCTGCCATCGGTAAGCGCTGATCAAAAGCCCTAAAGAATGGAGCGAGAAAGAGAGACCGATCCAAAAAAGACTGGCTCCCTTTATGGACTCTCCAATATCGCTTATGGGTGTTTTTTTTGCCAGGATAAAAGCGATGATGGATAAACTGAAGATGAATTTGAGAATGAAAATGAAAAAGTTTTTTCGTTTTGGCATACGCCAGGCTCACGGATCTATTCTTTTTTATTCTTCTTGAAAAAATATTCTTTCGTTATTTTTCCCAACATACCACTTAAAATGAGCAGGGATATAAGATTGGGGAAGGCCATAAATGCATTGGCCATGTCACCGATATTCCAGATGATATTGAGATGCACACCTTGGATGTTGGCCCCAACAAAAAGCAGCGATATAAACGCAAGGCGAAAGGGATAGATGACTTTAACGCCAAAGATATATTCCAAGCATTTTTCGCCGTAATAACACCATCCGAGAAGTGTGGAGTAGCCGAAGAGAAAGGAGCTGATGGCGATGATATAGCCTCCAAACGGGATCACGGAATCAAAGGCGGCTGCCGTGAGGGCTGTAGAGGTGAGCGCTCCGGATGCGCCGAATGCCGCGGTCTTAAGATACATGCCGGTGATCACAATTGTCAGTGTCGTCAGTGTATTGACGAGCATGGTATCGATAAACGTTCCTGTCATGGCGATGAGGCCGTTCTTGGAAGGATCAGCCGACCTGGATGCAGACTGGGCAATCGCGGCTGAACCGAGTCCTGATTCGTTTGAGAGCATCCCTCGCCTCACTCCTAATACCATAGTCTGTCTGATCGAGGTCCCCACCATGGCTCCACCGAGGGCTTTGACGGAAAAGGCGGCTTTGAAGATAACGCCTAATGCATGAGGAAGATTGGTGATGTTGGCTATGATGATGATGAGGGCGCCAACGAAGTAAAAGATGATCATTGCAGGGACTAGCCGCTCGGATACCGCTCCGATGCGTTTGATGCCTCCGAGGATGACGGCGCCGACCATGACGGTAATGATTAGCCCGGTTATCCAGAAAGGCACGCTGAATTGGTCGTTGAACGCCAGCGCCATAGAGTTGGATTGGGCCATGTTTCCTGTGCCGAAGAGACATGCAAAAGCGCCGCAGATGGCAAAAAACATGGCTAAAAATTTGGCGATTTTTTCGTTCTTGATTCCGTGGCGGGCATAGTACATGGGGCCTCCGGACATCTCGCCCAACTTGTTTTTAATCCGGAATTTGACTCCTAAAAATCCTTCGGCATACTTGGTTGCCATTCCAAAAAAACCGGCAATCCACATCCAGACTGGAGCTCCCGGCCCGCCAACCGCAATGGCCGTGGCCACACCTGCGAGGTTGCCGTTCCCAACCGTGGCGGCCAAAGCCGTCATCAAGGCGGCGTAGGGAGAGATGTCCCCCTCCTCTTTTTCAGATTTATCCTTGTGCAGAGCGCCTTCAAGAACCATTTTTAAGGAGAGGATAAGCCTCCGGACCTGAATCAATTGGCATAAGAATGTCAGAACGATTCCCGTCCCTAAAAGAAGGATGACCATAACTGGGAACCAGACAAAATCGCTCGATTTTTTTATGAAAACATGGATCTTATCCAGGAGGGAAAGAGATAGGGAGTAATCGCGCACAATGATCTGACCATCCGTAAAAATCTCGATGTCGTCTTGAAAAGGAGTCAGATTGAGAAGATCCATTTTTATTTCGTATTTCCCTGGCCTGAGATC
>Ga0114920_10000268_pt1 | contig 22608 bp, 21 predicted proteins | sample ChitaG_FD_88683 | JGI IMG/M metagenome (GOLD analysis project Ga0114920, IMG submission 88683) | Deep subsurface microbial communities from South Pacific Ocean to uncover new lineages of life (NeLLi) - Chile_00310 metaG | ecosystem: Environmental > Aquatic > Marine > Oceanic > Sediment ...
CCTAAATTTCAGGGCTAAAGGTGATGAGCTTACCTATATGCTAAATAACTCTGAAGCTAGCATTCTGCTGGTGGGTGAGCGGTATATTGACTTGGCAAATTCAATACGTCCTAACCTCACTTCCGTTAAGCACTTTATCTCCATAGAAGATAAGCACCATGGCATGCTCTATTACGAAGACCTGCTCTCTTCACCGGCTGAAGAGGCAGGGGTTGAGATTAATGATGAGGATACTACGATATTGATGTACACCGCAGGCACCACCGGGCAGCCTAAAGGGGTGATGTTATCTCACCAGAGCTTTGCTGTATATGTACTGGAGAATGTAACCCCCGCCTCCCCGGAGACGGAGGAAAAGAATATCCTCACCGTCCCCCTCTATCATGTGGCTGGGATTCAGGCAATGGTGGCAGCGGTTTATGGCGGCAGGACTTTGGTCATTGAGCGGCAGTTTGAAGTTGAGGAGTGGATGAAGCTCGTGGAAAAAGAAAAAGTCCACCGGGCGATGGTGATTCCCACCATGTTAAAGCAGCTTATGGCGCATCCCCAGTTCGGACGGTATGACTTAAGTAGTCTTAAGGTGATAACCTATGGTGCTGCCCCGATGCCCCTTGAGGTAATAAAGCGGGCGGTAAAAGCCTTTCCCGGAGTTAGTTTTATCCAGGCCTTTGGGCAGACGGAGACGGCATCAACCATTACTGCCCTTGGGCCTGAAGACCATATTATTGAGGGGACTGAAGAAGAAATAGAGAAGAAGCTAAAGAGGCTTTCCTCCATCGGCAAGCCGATATCTGATGTTGAAATGAAGGTGATTGACGAAAAGGGGCATAAGTTGCTTTCAGGGGAGGTCGGAGAGATTTTGGCCAGAGGACCCAGGGTAATGACCGGTTACTGGAAGGACCAAGAAAAAACGCAGCAAACCATTGATAAGGAGGGCTGGGTTCACACTGGCGATATTGGCTATATGGATGAGGACGGCTATTTCTATCTATCTGGCAGGGCAACGGACATGATTATCCGGGGTGGGGAAAACATCTCCCCTGAGGAGGTGGAGAATGTGCTTTATTCTCACCCCAAAATTGAGGAGGCGGCAGTGATTGGCGTCCCTGATGAGGAGTGGGGGGAAGAGCCCAGGGCAATAGTAGTCTTAAAGAGGGGGGAGGAAGCCCAAGCTGAGGAGATAATAGAGTATGCCCGCAGAATGTTGGCTAGTTTTAAGAGGCCAAGGTCGGTGGTTTTTGTTGATGCCCTGCCCCGTAATCCTATGGGCAAGGTTCTTAAACGGCAACTGCGTGAGAGATACGGGAAACCGTAAGCCAATTTCTTGATTGATTTTCACTTGTAACCAGAATAAAATGTTTACTCTGGTTTAAGGGGGTAGATATGGACTTTGGATTTACTAAAGAAGAGGAGGAATTTCGGCAGGAGGTCCGAGGGTTTTGCCAAAAGGAGGTAACCCCTGAGCTTATTGAGGACTACGAGCGTGAAGCCGGTTATACCCCCCGTATCTGGGAATTCCTGCGCAAACTAGGGGCAAGGGGGTGGCTGGCGCCGCAGTGGCCCAAGGAGTATGGCGGGCTTGAAAGTGACTACATGAAGAAGTTCATTATTGAGCAGGAGGTTACCCGCGCTATTGGTGTGCGTCAGGCGGTACGCAACGTGGGTAATGGCATGGCCGGACCCATAATCCTGCGCTACGGTACTGAGGAACAGAAGAAGAGGTTCCTGCCGCCGATTGCCAAAGGAGAGGTGGAATACTGCCTGGGATATACCGAGCCTCAGGCTGGCTCTGACCTGGCGGCTTTAGAGCTACGGGCGGCTGAAGCTTTGGTAGGTAAGGGTGAGGTTTTGGCTGAGGAGAAGGGTGGCTATTTCATCATGAACGGGCAGAAGATGTTCAATACCGCCGCCCATTATGCCCAGTTCCACTGGCTGGGGGCTAGGACTGACTGGGAGAATCCCAAAAAGCATCGGGGTATCTCGCTATTTGTGGTTGACCTTAAGAGTCCGGGTATTACCATTCGCCCGATGAAAACCATGAGCGACCTCATGACCAACGAGGTTTTCTATGATGATGTCAAGCTTCCCAAGGCGAATATGATTGGCGAGATGAACCGGGGCTTTTACTATATTATGGAGGCAGTGGATTTGGAGCGGGTTACCCCTTCTGGGGCATTGGAACACATCTTCGGTGAGATGCTCAAATATGTTAAGGAGACCGAGATTAATGCTAAACCCTTGTCCAAAGACCCTTGGGTCCGCCAGCGGCTGGCTCAACTTCAGATTGAGATTAGCAGTGCCCGGCTGCTGGACTGGAGGATAGCCTGGATGATACATAATAATACTGTTCCCAATTATCAATCAGCAATGTCCAAGGCCTACTCCACAGAACTGGTACAGCGTATTTACAATACCTGGGTAGATATTATGGGGCTCTTCGGGCAGCTTCAGCCCGGTTCTAAGTGGGCGCCCTTAGGGGGACGCATTGAGCGGGAGCACCGCCGCTCGGTCATTGAAACCATTTATCGTGGCACCTCAGAGATTATGCGGGTCATTATTGCCGCCAGGGGACTCGAGCTACCACGAGAGTGACTTAATGGCAACCAGTATAAAGAGGAGTAATAACCATGGATTTAGCTTTAAGTGAAATGCAGGAAATGCTGAAAACTACCGCCAGGGACTTTCTGGAGAAGGAATGCCCCAAATCATATGTGAGAGAGATGGAGGTGGATGAGAAAGGCTATAAACCTGAGCTTTGGGAGAAGATTGCTGGTCTTGGTTGGCTTGGGCTTCACTTCCCGGAAGAATATGGCGGTTCTGATGGTTCTTTCCTTGACCTTACGGTACTCCTTGAGGAAATGGGTCGTGCCTGCTTTCCCGGTCCTTTCTTCTCTACTGTTGTCCTTTCCGGGCTACTCGTCCTTGACGCCGCAAATAAGCAGCAAAAATCGGATTTACTGCCCAAGATTTCATCAGGCGAGCTTATTTTAGCCCTGGCACTTACTGAACCCAGCAACACTTATGAGCCCTCTGGGATTACCTTGAGGGCAATCCCAGAAGGTGACGGTTTTGTCCTCGATGGCACCAAGCTCTTTGTCTCCGATGCTCACATTGCTGACTACATTATCACTGTTGCCAGAACCAAGGAGGCAGCAACAAAAGAGGACGGCATCAGCCTCTTTCTAGTTGATGCCAAGTCACCGGGGCTTGAGGCTACTTTACTTAAGACTATCGGTGGTGACAAACAGTGTGAGGTCATCTTTGATAAGGTCAAGGTAGGTCGGGACAATATTATCGGTGAGCTAGATGGGGGCTGGCCAGTTATTAAGCGTGCCCTTGAGCGGGCAGCAATCGGCAAGTGTGCTGAAATGGTTGGCGGCGGGCAGCAGGTGATGGAGATGGTGGTCGCCTATGCTAAAGAGCGCCAGCAGTTTGGCCGTCCTATCGGCTCCTTTCAGGCAATCCAGTTTCACTGCACCAATATGCTCACTGACGTTGATATTTCTCGGTACCTTACTTATGAGGCAGCCTGGAAGCTCAGTGAGGGACTGCCGCATAAAATAGAGCTAGCCATTGCCAAGGCTGGGGTTGGCGATTGTTATCATCGAGTGGTGGTAACAGGACATCAGGTTATCAGCGGCGTTGGCTATATTGAAGACCACGATATGCACCTCTATTTTAACCGGGCTAAAGCGGCTGAGCTTCTCTTCGGCAGCGCCGATTTCTACCGGGAGAAGCTAGCTCAGGAATTAGGTCTTTAAAATTAGTAATTCCACAGTATAGCCACTTTTACGGGCTGGTTGCCTTCTCTACTAGCTCGGCAAGGTCCATGACTTTAAGCGATTCTTCAGCGGCTTTGGCTCTGATGGCATCATCAAACATCTGCAGACAGTAGGGACAGGCGGTAGCTACAACCTGGGCTTTAACTTCCATTACCTGTTCAATACGAAGCTCACTGATTCTACGGCCAATGGTCTCTTCAAGCCACATGTGACCACCACCGCCACCGCAGCAAAAGCTTCTTTCTCGGTTGCGTTTAAGCTCGACAATTTTAGCTCCGGGTAGGTTGGTTAAGATTTGTCGCGGCGCTTGGTAGATATCATTGTATCTGCCTAGATAACAGGAGTCATGGTAGGTTACTGCTTCCTCAATACCTTTGACTATCTTAAGTCTACCATCTCTAATTAAATCAGCAATAAACTCGGTGTGGTGGTAAACTTCAAAATTCCCCTCAAATTGAGGGTATTCGTTCTTTAAAGTATGATAGCAGTGAGGACAGGCGGTAACTATCTTCTTTATATTATAGCCTTTCATTAGCTCAACGTTTTTCTGAGCCTGCATCTGGAAAAGATACTCGTTACCGAGACGACGTGCCGGCTCACCACAGCAGCTCTCCTCGGTGCCCAGGATGGCAAAGTTAACCTGAGCCTTTGATAGTAGTTTGGCTATAGCTTGAGCCACCTTGATACTTCTATCCTCCAGGGCTTCAGTGCAGCCCACCCAGAATAGGATTTCTGCATCCTTACTTAAAGCTAAAGTCTTGACCTCAAGACCCTGTGCCCAGTCAGTTCGGCCAAAGGTAGTTCCCCGCCAGGGGTGGCCTCTGGCCTCAATGCTGCGCAGTGCCCCTTCACCGGTTTCTGGAAGTGAAGCCTGCTCCATCACCAGATTTCGTCTCAACTCAATTATTTTTACCATCTGCTCGATTAAGACAGGACATACCTCCTGACAGGCAAAGCAGGTGGTGCAGGCCCAGATTTCATCTTGGGTGATTAGGTCACCGCCAACTAAAGGCTGGGTTTTATCTAAGGGATTAGCCGTGTTTTCACTTATTTTTTTACCCTTCATCTTGAGTAGTATTGGTGCCCGCTCCTTTAGGCTGGTTAAAATATCCTGGACTATTTTTTTGGGCGAGAGCGGTTTGCCGCTTGAGTAAGCCGGGCAGGCATCCTGACAGCGGCCGCAGCGGGTGCAGGCATCAGCATCAAGCAGGTGTTTCCAAGATAAGTCCTCTATCTTGGCGGCACCAAAGCTTTCTTCAGTATCAAAATCAATGGGTGCAAGCACTCCCCTGGGCTCCATTGACTTAAGGAAAACATTAAGCGGGGAAATTATGATATGCCAGAGCCGGTTCCAGTAAAGAGAAACATAGGCAATAGCCCCAAGACTTAGGAGCATGTGTGCCCACCAGGTGAAAAGGTGCCAGCTAAGTAAAGCATCTTGGCTAAGAGTGCTTGAAGCCCGGGCTAAGATAAGTCCAACCGGCGACCATACTGCCCAATCCGGGGCTTGGTTTAGCTCGGTTGCAGCGACGCGAAACCCCTCAACAACAAAACCACTAGCTACAACTAAGCCGATTAGGATTAGGGCAATTAGATCTTCCGGGGTGCTGTCTAACCGGTCTGGTTTTTGCCCGTAGCGTCTTATGAGCGCCAGAGCTACCCCAATGAGCACCATCACCCCAGCGATATCAAGGACTAAAGAGTAACCCAGATAGACGCTACCACGTAAGAAGTGAACGAAGTGGCCGTCGATAACGCCTAAAGCAGTACCTAGAAACAATAAAATGCAGCCGGCAAAGATAAGGAAGTGTGCCCCCCCGGCGTAAAGTTCTCTGGGCGTAAAATCTTTGGCTTGAGGACTCCTTCGCCCCAGCCCTTCAAATACGCCGAGGAATTTGCGGTGCAGGATACCATCAACAATACTGGTAACGATAAAGGCCCATATTCTCTTACCTGGCTGGGTTACTCTTTTCTCCGGTTTACCTACCCGCCACATTCTAATCCGGCGGTAAAGGGCATAGACAAAAATGCCAGTGACAATAATCCCCAGCGAGTAGAGTATTACCTCACCATAGGGAACATTCCAGAAAATTTCACGACTTGGGACCGCCATTCTTTATCTCCTCTGCGGGTCAAGATTTCTAGCGCAGGCGGGTAACAGCGACGAAAATCCCTAGAGCTAAGGAGATGAGGTCAAGAAGATGAAATCCAAACCCCCAGGGGGAAACCAGGCCAACTAAGTAAGCTACTGCTGTCATCACGGCGGCAATCGCCGCCAGGCTCCGGCCGCGCTTGCGGTTTACCGTAAGGCTGGTTACCTCACCGATGGCATAGCCCACGGCTGGAGCCAGTAGTAAGTTAAGGTAAAGGTGGTAAGGCATAAAACGCATCAAATATCCTACCAACCCCCAGAGGAAACCACAACCTAAAGCCATACCCACCCCGACCCCAATGGCTCTTAAATAGTATTTTTGCGAAACCTGATAGGTAGGCAGTTTATAAAGCCGGGCGCAATCAGGGCATCTGGCGCCGACAGGGGTCTGCACCATATCTTTAGGGCATATCGGCTTACCACACTTGCCACATCTAAGGTTAGTTTCAATATCAGGATGATAAGTGCATTTCACTTGAGTAGAGTTAGCCTTTCCCTTGATTTTAGTTAGCTGAGGGTTTTTGATTTACCCAGGCCTTTCTATCCCTGATGTCGCGGTCCCAAAATAGCCGGTTAACCAGTAGTTGTCCCCGGCTTACTGAATCGGTAAACGAGGTTTTGGGGGCGGTTAACCGTCTGATTATTACTATCAACAATATGGCTACAAGGCCCAGGGTGAGGAGGAGCGGCTCTTGGACGCCAAGGGGTTCACTTAAAAACCAGCTCGATATAGGTAGCAAAGTTAGCGCCAAGAGGTTGGTTAGCGCCATCAGGCCGAAGGGGAGCCCGATAAAAGTCAGAATTATCCCTCCCAGCGCCAGCCAGGGTGATAGCATCAAGACTACGCCGCCTACGGTGAGAACCCCCCTGCCGCCACTAAAGCGCAGAAAAACTGGCCAGTTGTGTCCGATGATGGCAGCCAGTCCTACCGTTACCTGCTCTAGCAGCCCAAATTCTAGTAACTGGGCTACCCAGACGACTAAGGCTCCCTTACCCAGGTCAAAGATGATTACTGGAATGGCTAGCCACTTGGAAGTTACTTTGAGCAGATTGCTGACACCGACATTGCCGCTGCCGTACTGTCTTAAGTCTATGCCGCGGGAGAGTTTAGCTATAACATAGGCGATGGGGACTGAACCCAGAAGGTAAGCCCCCAATATTAATAGCACCCAAATAGGTATCATGCCTTCTCCCTATGATACTAGTTTTGGTGTTTGCTGCTTACTTAGAGCCATAAGTTGCTCCACAGCCTCAAGTGGCACCTCAACGCCACCAATCATAGTTTCACTTGAATCATCAAGTCCATGGTAATCACTGCCGCCAGTAGTGATAAGATTATACCTGGTGGCTAGGTTTTCAAGCCACCTTTTTTCATCGCTGCTGTAGCCATCATAATAGGCCTCGACACCGATTAGTCCGGCTGCCTTAAGCTCAATTATCATTACTTCAGGGTCACCAACAGTTAGGGGGTGCGCCAGCACTGGCAATCCGTTAGTTCGAAGCACCAGTTCTGTTGCCTTAAGGGGCGTTATCTTCTTCCGCTCAACATAAGCTGGACCATCTCGCCCGATGTATTGGGAAAAAGCCTCCCTGATTGAGGTGATATAGCCTTTCTCTAACATAGCTAGGGCAATATGAGGTCGCCCAATAGTACCACTACCGGCTATCTCCTTAACCCGCTGCCAGTTGATGTTGATGCCTAAACCCCTCAATTTGGCAATCATCCCCTGGGCACGCTCCCACCGGGAACGACGCATCTTCTCCAGGGTAGTCTTAAGCTCATGGTTACTGTAATCAATGAAGTAGCCCAAGATATGGGCTTCACCTTGGGGCACATCGGTGTTAATCTCAACAGCGGGTATGACTCGTATCTGGGGGAATGCCCTGGCAGCCTCAAGGGCTGGGGAAATACCATCCACCGAGTCATGGTCGGCAAGGGCAATTACGGTTAGTCCCCTCTCTAATGCTTTATGAACAAGCTCTGCCGGGCTGAATCGGCCGTCAGAAGCTGTGGAGTGTAAATGAAGGTCTACCTCAGACACTCTAGTCCACCTCGCGGTAAATGCGCTCAATGCTTATTGCCTTCCTGCTCTCCTCGTCTATATTTATTAGGACAGCATTAAACATAGTTTTGCCCTTTCCCACCCATAAGCGACTAGGTATCAGGGTCAGGAAGCGGCTAAGTACTGAATCGGTGTCATCACCGATAATTGAGTCTATAGGCCCGGTCATGCCAATATCGGTAACATAGGCAGTGCCTTGAGGTAAAATCCGGGTATCAATCGTCCCCACATGGGTATGGGTGCCAAGTAAAGCGCTGACCCGACCATCCAGATATCGTCCCAAAGCCATCTTTTCTGAGGTTGCCTCAGCATGGAAGTCAACAATAATGGCTGGGGTCTCATCCCCAAGCTCAGCCAAGAGCTTATCCATGGCTCTAAAGGGGCAGTCAAATTTGCCCATAAAGGTTCTGCCGATCAAATTAACTACTATCGCCTGACCTCTAACTAAATATCCCCTGCCCGGCACACCCGGAGGGTAATTTAATGGGCGGAGGAGAGGCATTTCCCCCTCAAGGTAAGGGAGAATCTCTTTGTGAGCCCAGATGTGGTTGCCTGAGGTCAGCACATCAACGCCGGCATCAAGTAGTTCCTTGGCTGTTGCTGAGGTTGTGCCCAAACCACCGGCAATATTCTCGGCGTTAGCAATAATTAAATTCAGTCTATGCTCTTCTCGCAAGCCTGGCAGAAGTTCGCTTACTGCTCTTCTGCCAGGCTTACCAATTATGTCACCAATGACTAATATTAACACTAGCTTTAAGGAAGGAGGCGATAGCCATACTATCTAATGTCTTGCCCTATCTTCCCCCTGCTTAAACCTCCTACCTAGCATAGTCTACGGCTCTTGTCTCCCTGAGCACGGTAACCTTTATCTGCCCCGGGTACTGCAAGCCCTCTTCTATCTTCTTAACAATGTCTCGGACCAGCCTCATTGCCCCCAAATCGTCAATTTCTTCCGGCTTAACCAGGATTCGGATTTCACGACCGGCTTGAATGGCGTAGGACTTCTCCACCCCCTTGAAGCTATCGGCAATGTCTTCCAGTGCCTTGAGGCGCTTGAGGTAACTCTCGAGTGATTCCCGCCTTGCCCCTGGCCTAGCCGAACTTATGGCGTCAGCCGCCGAGATGATGAAGCCCCACATGCTTGTAGAATCAGTCTCAAGGTGGTGCTCGGCGACGCCTTGGATTACCTCGGGGGATTTGTCCCATTGGTTAACTAGGTCAGCGCCGATAGTGGTGTGAGTACCCTCTACCTCGTAGTCTACCGCCTTACCAATATCATGAAGTAGGCCGGCTCTTTTAGCGATAGTAACATCAGCGCCCAACTCAGCAGCGATCATACCAGCTAGTTCTGCAACCTCAATACTGTGGACCAAAACATTCTGCCCGTAGCTGGTGCGAAACTCGAGACGACCAAGTAGCTTGATTAACTCCGGGCGTAGTCCGTGTATCCCAACTTGGTAAGCTGCCTGCTCTCCAGCACTATAGATAGTAGCCTCTAACTCTTCCTTGGACTTAGCTACTACCTCTTCAATGCGAGCCGGGTGGATGCGTCCGTCAAGGATGAGCTTGCTTAGGGCAAGGCGAGCCACTTCTCGTCTTATCGGGTCAAAACTGGAGAGGGTTACTGCCTCAGGGGTATCGTCAATAATCAGGTCGACACCGGTAGCCTGTTCCAGTGCCCTGATATTACGGCCTTCCCGTCCGATAAGCCGTCCCTTCATCTCATCACTAGGCAGTGGAACAATAGCCACTGTAGTCTCAGATACAACCTCGGAGGCATAGCGCTGGATGGCCTGCGAGAGGATTTCCTGGGCTTTCTCATCAGCTTCGGTCTTGAGCGTGGTTTCCCATTCTCGCAGACGTCGGGAGGTTTCCTCTTGTAGTTCTCCCCCCACAGCCTCAAGGAAAGACTTTTTGGCTTCAGCAGTAGACATGCCCGAAATCAGTTCCAGCTGCTTTAATTGTTTATTTTTAATCTCATCAAGTTGAGTGTGGAGGGTCTCAATTTCCTTTTCTTTGTTGGTTAAGTTACGCTCACGTTGCTCTAAGCCTTCTAACTTGCGCTCCAGGGCTTCGCTCTTTTGAGACAGGCGGTTCTCTTGACGCTGAAGTTCGGCACGGCGCTCACGAGATTCGGCTTCAGCTGCTGACCTGAGCTTGCCTGTTTCCCGTTTTACCTCATCTAAGAGGTTTGAGGCTTCAAGTCGAGCTTCGCTAACCATCCTGACCGCCTTCCTTTGAGCGGCACGAAGCTGACGGTTGACTATCATCCTTCGGGCAAGAAAGATAGCCATACCCCCGAGTACTAGCCCTATAATGAAACTGGAAAAGTAAACTAAAGTATTTAAGACCATTTCTTACCTCTTTTCCGAGCACAGCCTTCTATTTGGTTGGAGGTAGACTCTACATAATACTACCCAGTTTAGCTCTTTAAGTCAAGGAAATTTGGCTAGTGTGTATATTTGTCGCCCTTAACTCCCGCCTAGAAATTCTGGCTACATTAGGCTATAATTTAAGCATGTATTTTAGGAGCAGAGACTATTCTCGCCGTGAGGGGGAGGGTTTGGCTATAGAAAAGTTAAAGGCTCAAATTATAGATGAGATAAATGCCCGGTGTGGAGAGCTCACTGAACTCAGCCTTAAAATTCACTCCAACCCCGAACTGGGCTTTCAGGAACATAAGGCTCAAGCCTGGTTAACCCGCTACCTAGAGGCAAATGACTTTTCTGTGGAGCCGGGCATTTGCAAGCTAGCCACCGCTTTTAAAGCGAGCTATGGTAAGGGCAGACCAGTTATTGCTATTCTGGCTGAATATGATGCCTTACCTGACTTGGGCCACGCCTGTGGTCATAATTTAATTGCTTGCTCAGCCATTGGTGGCGGGGTGGCGGCTAAGTCGGCAATTGACCGCTTTGGGGGCAGTATCCAGGTTATTGGCACGCCGGCTGAGGAATTACATGGGGGCAAGATAATAATGGCTGAGCGTGGTGCCTTCAGTGACCTGGATGTAGCCATGATGATCCACCCTGGGGTATGTGACAGTGCCACTACCCAGACCCTTGCCTGTGTCTCCTTGGAGGTTGAATTTTGGGGTAAGGCAGCCCATGCTGCCGCCCGCCCTGAAGATGGCATCAATGCACTGGAGGCAATGCTTCTCTCATTTACTGCCATTAACTCGCTCCGGCAGCATATTAAGGGTAAATCCCGTATCCATGGCATAATTACCGACGGGGGCAAGGCAGCCAATATCGTCCCCGCCCACAGTGCCGCCAGCATGCTGGTTCGGGCTGAGGATGAGCCTTACCTTGATGAGCTAAAGCAGAAGGTCTTGAACTGCTTTAAAGGGGCGGCTACGGCTACCGGTGCGCGCCTTAAATATAGATGGGGTGATGAGCGCTATGCCCTGATGCGTAATAATCTAACCTTAGCCAAGTTATTTACCCAGAACATGAAGTCTCTGGGACGCAGGATGCAAATCCATGACCCTGAGGAGGCTTTTGGTTCTACCGATATGGGTAATTTAAGTCAGCTAGTGCCCAGTATTCACCCTTTTGTCGCCATAGCGCCCAGGAAGATAACGGTTCATTCCCCCCAGTTTGCCGCGGCCGCTGCCTCGGAGGCAGGTATTCGTGGCCTTTCCGATGCGGCCAAGGCTATAGCCATGACTGTGGTTGACCTACTGGCTAGTCCTGAGGTGCTAGCTAAGATTAGACAGGAATTTATTAAGTAAGATGATTAGGATAGGTATTCCCAGGGCATTGCTCTACTACCAGTATTACCCGGCGTTTAAGACCTTTTTTGAAGGGTTGGGGGCTGAAGTTGTGGTTTCACCACCGACCAATCAGGAGATGCTCACCTTGGGCTCAGCCCGGGTGGTGGCTGATACCTGTTTACCGGTAAAGGTTTTCCTGGGCCATGTTCTTTCTCTGGTGGAAGGGTGTGACTGGGTTTTTATCCCGGCTCTCCGCAGTATTCAGCGTAAGGTCTATAACTGCTCCAAGTTTCTAGGCCTGCCTGACATGACCCGAGCGGTAATCCCTGAGTCCCCCCCAATCCTGGAAATAGAAATAGATATCAGTAAAGGCAAACGAGGGCTGTATCAGGCTATTTATAAACTGGGGCGTCAATTCACCTTAAACCCGTTTAGGATTAGGCGAGCCGCTAAAGCTGCTTTAGGAGCTTACCTTGATTACCGAGGGCTAATGTGTAACTATAAATTAACACCACTACAGGCAATAGAAATGATATCAACTGCCCCTGGTGTGGGATTTGAAGCTATATCCCCAACTCAGCCTAGAGCAGGGGCGGTTATCGCTCTTATTGGTCACCCTTACCTGCTCTACGATGAGCATGTAAATCACCGTCTCATCCACCGGCTTGAGGAGGCAGGCTCAAGGGTAGTAACCCCGGAGATGCCTAGTAGTGATGAGATCCAGTCGGCTATAGAGGTGTTAGTGGGCAGGGCTTACTGGACATATGAAGGTGAGGTGGTAGGTGCCGGTGAGCATTATCTGGAAAGCGGGGTTGACGGTGTTATTGGTCTCATGACCTTTGGTTGTGGACCTGACTCACTAATGATGAATATGGTGGCGAGGAGGGCAGCCAAACTTAAGGCTACCCCCTTTATGAGCCTAACTTTAGAAGAGCACCAAGCTCCAGCCGGTATTTTAACTCGACTTGAAGCCTTTCTTGATATGATATATAGAAAGAAAAGGAAGCAGGTAGAAGCATGCGTGTAACCTTTCCCCATGTGGGTAATATTTGGGTAGCTGTAAAGGCCATGGCTAACAAGCTGGGCATTGACCTTGTCGTTCCACCACTCACCAGTCAGCGTACCCTCTCCTTAGGCGTTAAATACTCACCGGAGACGGTTTGTCTCCCGTTCAAACTCACCCTCGGCAATATGATTGAGGCTTTAGAGTTGGGGGCAGACACTATAATAATGATAGGGCAGTATGGTCCCTGCCGCTTTGGCTATTACCACAAGGTTCAGGAGCTGATTCTACGCCAGTTAGGCTATGACTTTCAAATGGTAAAGGAGAGTCTTGGTATAAGGCATATGGTGAAATATCTCACCAATGGAGCTTCTCTGCGAGAAATAATAACCGGCTTCCGTTTTGGTCTAGCCAAACTGAGGGTGCTGGACGAACTGGAACAGCTTGTGTACAAAATACGAGCCATAGAGCGGGACAAGGGCAATGCTACGCTAATCTACAGAGATGCCCTTAAAGCTGTAGATGATGCCAAAGACTATCAGGCTGTTAAGCAAGCCAAGCAAGAGCATCTACAAAAACTTATGAGCCTACCCACTGTATCTTCACCTAACCCGTTAAAGATTGGTGTTACTGGTGAGTTTTTTGTTGTGATTGACCCTTTTGCTAATATAGACATAGAAATTGAACTGGGAAAGTTAGGGGCTGAGGTAAGGCGTCCTCAGTCCGTCTGGGAATGGGTCAACTTCAACCCCTTCGCCACCACTTTCAGTTTACGGGAGAAAGACAAAAGTCACAAGGCAGCGATGCCATATCTTTCCCGCCATGTGGGTGGAGATGGCTGGCAATCAGTAGGCGAGAAGGTATTACATGCTAGAGACTGGGATGGACTTGTTCACCTTGAACCGTTTGGTTGTCTGCCCGAAACAATAGCCCGCAATATCATGCCGTCAACAAAAGAAGGACTTCCGTTACTTAATATTATTTACGACGAACACACGGGGAAGGCAGGAATAATAACTCGACTTGAAGCCTTTCTTGATATGATACATAGAAAGAAGCGGAGAAAGGTGACAGTATGCGTCTAGCTATGCCCCATATGGGCAACATTTACATACCCTTCCGGTCTTTATTCGAAAGACTGGGGATTGACTATGTGATACCACCGCCAAATACTCAGCGCACCCTATCCCTCGCTGTCAGGTATTCCCCGGAAGGGCTTTGTATCCCTTTTAAGCTGCTTCTGGGTAATATGATTGAAGCCGCTGAACTGGGGATTGATACCTTTATCACCGTTGGCGGTTGCGGTATCTGCCGTCTGGGTTACTACGCTAAGATTCAGGAACAAATCCTGTGTGACCTGGGTTATAATGTTGAAGTGGTGAGTGTTGGGGTTTCGGAGAATAAACTAGCCGGGTTACTTAAGAAGATTAAGCGTCTTTCCCAAGATGCCCCTTGGATTAAGATTATTCGAGCCTTCCGTTTTGGCTTGGCTAAACTTTATGCCTTGGATAAAATAGAGCAGGTGGTGCAAAAGGTACGCCCGGTGGAGCTTTTGAAGGGGACCTCTAACCAGTTATTCTCCAGAGCAAGTGAGGCGATTAACCGGGCGGATGATTATGCCACGCTAAAGAAGCTAGAAAAAGACACTATTAGAGAGCTCAATGAGGTAACTAGAAATAACGAAGTTGAGCCTTTAATTGTGGGTATTACCGGGGAGTTTTACGTAGTACTGGAGCCTTTCTCCAATCTTGATGTGGAGAGTGAGCTGGGTAAGCTGGGGGTAGAGGTGAGACGGACGACCTTCGTTTCCAACTGGATCAAATACAGCTGGTTTTTAAATCCCCTGGGTTTAAATGAGAAGGCTAGGATTCACCAGGCGGCTCTACCCTACCTCAAGCGGGATATTGGCGGTGATGGCTGGGAGTCAGTGGGGGAAAAGGTGCTTCATGCCGGAGAGTACGATGGGCTGGTGCACTTGGCACCTTTTACCTGCATGCCCGAGATTGTGGCGCAAAATATCATGCCGACCACTGAGGAGAAAATCCCGGTACTGACCATAATCTGTGACGAGCAGCTAGCCAAATCAGGAATGCTAACCAGACTTGAGGCCTTTGTTGACCTACTGCAGTGTCGGCGCCGGGCAGGAAGTGGTAACGGACATAAAGGGAAAGTGTAGGCAGGGATTATGGAAGCTTACTTAGGTATTGATGTTGGTTCAGTAACTACCAAGTTTGCCGTACTGGATAGCAGTGATGAGCTAATCTACCACCTCTATTTACCAACTCAGGGTAGACCGATTGAGATGGTGCAGTATGGCCTGGGGCAGCTAAGGGGGGAGTTGCCCAGCGGTGTTGATATTTGTGGCGTGGCTACCACCGGCAGTGCCCGGTATCTAGCCGGGGTTATTGTTGGTGCTGATTTGGTCAAGAACGAGATTACCAGCCATGCCTTAGCTACCTTGCACTTCATCCCCGAGGTGCAAACCACTATTGAAATTGGTGGTCAGGATAGTAAGATTATCATTATCCGGGATAGTGTGGTCATTGACTTTGGCATGAATACGGTATGTGCTGCCGGCACTGGCAGTTTCCTTGACCATCAGGCGTTGCGACTTAATATGAGTATTGAGGACTTGAGCCGGCAGGCACTTAAGAGCAAAACACCGGTGCGTATTGCCGGGCGGTGCACCGTTTTTGCTGAATCGGATATGATTCACAAGCAACAGATGGGGCACCGGATTGAGGATATCCTTTATGGCCTATGCCAGGCACTGGTTAGAAACTATCTTAATAATGTTGGCTTGGGTAAAGATATTAGGCCCCCGATAGTGTTTCAGGGTGGGGTTGCCTTCAATCAGGCTATCGTTAAGGCACTGGAGGAGGAGCTTAAGAGTGAGGTTATTGTCCCCCCTCACCATGAGGTCATGGGGGCGATAGGTGCTGCTCTACTGGTACATGAAGAAATGGCAGCAAGTCAAAATGGGAGCAAGTTTAAGGGGTTTGGTGTTAGCGAGGTAAGGTATCGTACCTCCTCATTTGAATGCAAAGCCTGCCCCAATCTCTGTGAAATCGCCCAGATTGCCCTTGATAGTCAGATTCTAGCTAGGTGGGGAGGGCGCTGCGATATCTGGGAGAGAAGCCCGGAGGGGAAAGGTTAATCGGAGAGATTAGATGGTAATTGCTGTTGATGCCGCAGGTGGGGAATATGCCCCACACGAAATAGTAAAAGGGGCGATTAAGGCAGCTCATGAGTACAAGGTGAATATTGCTCTGGTGGGCAGTAAGCCAATACTCCATGTTTTGGCGGGGCGATATTTGAGAAAACCGGGCCTTAGTATTATTGATGCTGGTGAAGTCATTGATTTTCATGAGCCGCCGGTGGAAGCCGTCCGCACCAAGCTAGATTCTTCAATTGTGGTTGGCATCAATCTGGTGAGGGATGGTGCTGCCCAAGCCTTCGTCTCCGCTGGCAACACCGGGGCGGTAGTCTGTGCTGCCTTATTTAACCTGGGCAAGATTGAAGGCATACAGCGCCCGGCCTTATGCAGTGTGCTTGACATCACCCGTTCTAAACCGGTGCTGCTTATTGATTCCGGGGTTAATATTAATTGCCGACCAAGCCATATGGTGCAATTTGCTAGACTGGGCAGTATTTATTGTCGTCAGATTCTTGGCACCGACTCGCCTCGCATTGGCTTACTCAGCAATGGGGAAGAGGAAACCAAGGGCAACAACTTGGTTCAAAAAAGCCATCAGTTACTCAAGAAAACTAACTTAAACTTTATCGGTAACATTGAGGGTGACGCTATCATCAAAGGAGTGGCTGATGTTATCGTTACTGATGGCTTTACTGGGAATATAGTATTAAAAACCCTTGAAGGGTTGGGTGATACCGTGGTCAGCTCCCTGCAACACCTGGTGCAGGGCACGACCAAGGCCACTCATGTTCAGGGGAGTACCCTGCTTCATCTGGTGGGACTGGATTCCTGGGCAAAAAGGGTTGACTATCGAGAATATGGTGGGGCTTGCCTACTTGGGGTAAACGGGAATGTCATTGTCGCTCACGGTCGTAGTCAGGCCAAGGCGATTAAGAATGCTATTGGCTTAGCCAAACAAACGGTAGAACAGGGCATCTCACAACTAATTAAGGAGGAAAGTCATGGGTAAGCCGGTTGATGTAGAAGACAGGGCCTTCAACCAGACAGTACTGGAGTCAAAAACGCCGGTTTTGGTGGACTTCTGGGCACCTTGGTGTCGTCCCTGCCTGATGGTGGCACCGTTAGTAGAGGAACTGGCTGAGGAATATAGGGGTCGGGTGAGCTTTGTGCGGATGAATGTTGACCAGAATCCGCAGGTTGCTGCCCGATATAACATAATGTCGATTCCTACCTTGATTGTCTTTAAGAACGGGGAACCTGTTTCGCATATAGTTGGTTTTAGACCCAAGGAGGAACTCAAACAGAGTCTAGATGCGGCACTTGTGGAGTAATAGAGGGTTAGGTCATGACTGGAGAGTACCAGGCGATTATTGTTGGGGGCGGTCCGGCGGGACTGAGCGCCGGTATTTACCTGGCACGGGATAGGCTTAATTGTCTCCTTGTAGAAAAGGGGCTTTTTGGTGGGCAGATTGTAAATGCCGAACGCGTGGAGAACTACCCTGGTTTCCCTGAAGGCATCACTGGCTTTGAGCTGGGTGAGTTAATGCTAAAGCAAGCAGAGAAATTTGGGCTTAAGACCTTACTTGCTGAGGTTATCGGCCTTGAGCTTAGAGGTGAGCAAAAGAAAGTTATGACCACTGCCGGCGATTTTACCACTCGGGCGGTGATTTTAGCCGGTGGTTCGGAGCGAAGTAAACTTAATGTGCCTGGGGAGGAGCAGTTTACCGGCAAGGGGGTATCCTACTGCGCTGCCTGCGATGGCGCTTTCTTTAAAGAGCAGCCAGTGGCTGTAGTTGGTGGTGGGAATGCGGCTCTAACTGAAGCCCTTCACCTTATTAAGTTTGCCTCCAAGGTTATCGTCATCCATCGCCGCAACCAGTTTCGGGCAACCCGCATTCTGCAGGAAAAGGCGTTTTCAGAACCGAAGATACAGTTCCGGTGGGACACTATAGTTGAGGCAGTTGAGGGTAAGGATGTGGTGGAAAGGCTAAAACTCCTTGAGGTTAGTACGGGGAAAGGTTCTGCTTTAGATGTAGCCGGCATCTTTATCTCCGTAGGTTTTGAGCCAAACACCGATTACCTAAAAGGTGTATTGCTACTAGATGCTTCGGGTCACATCATTACCAATGAGAGGATGGAGACTGAGATACCTGGTATTTTTGCTGCCGGTGATATCCGATCCGATTCTGCCCGGCAGGTGATAGTCGCCGCTGGGGATGGGGCTATGGCTGCTTCCTCCGCAGGGAGGTATCTCCAGGGAATAGGGTGAGACTAGATAAAAACTCTTTTAAAAATAGTTTTTACTTCCCACTAACTAGGGTATAATTAGGGAAAGGCAGGATGATGAAGGTCATTTTTCTTCAGGATGTAGCCAAGGTAGCACAGGCTGGTGAGATAAAAGAGGTAGCTGACGGCTACGGTAGGAATTTTCTGATACCGCAAAAGTTAGCTATCTTAGCCAGGCCTGGGGTAGTTGTAGTTGAGCTTGAGCGTCGGAAAAAGGTTCTGGCTCAAGCTCAGGCTGAGGCAGCAAACTTGGCCAGTGAGTTTGAGGGGAAAGAGATTGTCCTTAAAGCTAGGGTGGGGGCTGAAGAGCGCCTTTATGGCTCAATTACCAGCGCTGATATTGCTGAGGAATTGCAAAGCAGTCTGGGGTTAGCTATTGACAAACGGAAGATTGAACTAGCTGAGCCTATCCGCCAGCTCGGTAGCTATGAGGTAGCCATAAGGCTGGCTAAGGATATAGTACCGAAAATAAAGGTAGTAATAACCGAGGAAGAGGCGGTAAAAGAGGCAGCCGGGGCAAAAGGGAAGAAGGTGGTAGAAGGGAAAGAGGCAGCCAAAGAAAAGGGAAAAAAGAAGGAGACAGGGTAAGATGTACGGCGAAAAATTACCCCCGCATGATATCAGCGCTGAGGAAGCGGTACTGGGCTCACTCTTAATCGATGGCGATGCCATTTATAAAATTACCCCCATGCTTGAGCAGTTAGACTTCTATGGTGAGCAAAATTCGTTGATATATGGGGCGTGCCTGGCACTTTACCAGCGAACTGAGGCGATAAACCAGATAACAGTTGCCCAGGAACTTGCCCGGCGGGAAAAGCTGGAGGCATGTGGTGGGGCTGCCTATTTAAGTCACTTAATATCCGAAGTCCCTACCCCGCTTGATATTGAGTACTATGCTCAGATTGTTTATCGCCTAGCGGTAATGCGCCGCCTCATTGACTCAGCTAACCAGATTGTAGCGATTGGTTATCAGGCAGACCCTGATGTTGACCGGAGTCTGAGTAAGGCGGAGGATATCCTGTTTAGGCTGCGTCATGGACAAAGCCCTCGAGACTTTGTCCATATTCGTCAGGTGCTGGACAAATACTTTGAGGAGACAGCACTGGCACCAGTTCCGGGAGAAGAAGGCTACAGAGGACCACTCCCGTATGCACTCTCCGGCTTTATTGGCCTGGACGAACTTCTGGGTGGATTTCAGCGCTCCGACCTTGTTATTGTTGGGGGTAGACCCAGTATGGGCAAAACCAGTCTCGTCCTTAATGTTGCCAGAAACGCTGCCATAGAACAGGGGGCTTGCGTCGCCTTTTTTAGCCTTGAGATGGCACGAGATTCACTAGTCTGGAGGCTTCTATCTAGCGAGTCAGGGGTAAACCTGAGTCGGATTCGCCTCGGGCTTCACAATGAAGAAGAGGAAAAAAGGATTATGGAGGCTACAGGTAAACTATCTGAGGCGCCAATTTATGTTGATGACACCCCTCTACTCAGGGTGATGGAGATACGTAGTAAAGCACTGCGGCTTAATTTTGAGCGTCCTATTGACCTCATAATCATTGATTATCTGCACTTAATAGTGTCCGATAGTAGAACCGAAACCAGGGTTCAGGAGCTTAGCTATATCTCCCGTTCCCTCAAGGCCTTAGCTCGTGAGCTTAAAGTGCCAGTGGTGGCGGTATCGCAACTTTCTCGAGCCTCTGAATTCCGTGCCTCACACGTACCCCAGCTTTCCGACCTGAGGGAAAGTGGTGGCCTTGAGCAGGATGCCGATGTGGTCATCTTTGTCAACCGTGACGAACTGCATTATCCCACCAGGGAGGCTTGGGAGGCTGTCAACCCCGGTGAGCAATACCCACCGCCGGCTGATATCATTGTTGCCAAGCACCGTAATGGCCCAATCGGGCAAATAAGTCTTCGTTTTGTCCCCAGAACAGCTAGGTTTGAAAATATTAGTAGTGAAGAGCCAAGTTTACTATGAAGAAGTTTACTGGTTTTCCTGCCCGGATAGAGTTTACGCCGATACCTAATCCTTTCTTTTCTAGCCTGCTGCCGCAGATTGGCGATATTGCCGAGCTTAAAGTGACGCTCTTTATCTTCGGGGCACTCTACCGTAAACGTGGCTACCCTCGTTTTGTTACCTACCGTGAGCTTCTGGGCAATGTGGGCTTAATGAGCAGTCTTGGGGATTCGGGGACGGCGCCCGAAGAGGCACTGCGCCAGGCACTGGAGAAGGCTACCAGAAGGGGAACCTTGCTTCATATAGTATTGGAGAAGGACAAGGTAGCTGAGGATGTTTATTTGCTTAATAGCGAGCAGGATAGACAGGCGGTGGCTAAAATTAAAGGGGGTAAGCTTCACTTAAGCGGACTTAAGGTTAAAGAAGTCGGTACTGAAATAAGGGAGTTGCCCGATATCTTCACCCTTTACGAGCAGAACATCGGGATGCTAACCCCAATGATTGCTGAGGAGCTAAAGGAAGCGGAGCGGCTCTATCCTGTAGCCTGGATTGAAGAGGCGTTTAAAGAGGCGGTTTCTCTAAACAAGCGAAATTGGAGATATATTGCGGCTATCTTGGAGCGCTGGTCAGCCGAAGGCAAAAGCGATGGAACCTTTAAGCGAGATTCTCAAAAAAAGACAGGCCCGGATAAATACCTCAAGGGCAAATATGGACACATGGTCAGGTACTGAGGAAAGTGAGGAAACCTCATCCAGTTCAAACTGCCCCATCTGTAAGGGGGCAGGTTTTGTGCACCCTCTTCTGCTCTCGGGTAAGCCGGATTTTAGTCGAGTCACCTCCTGCCGTTGTACTCGCTCCGAGTCAGATGAAAGGCGCCAGGAAAGACTTAGGCGTTATAGTAACCTCGGGTTTGGATTACTTAAGGAGATGACCTTTGACAAATTTGACTGGCGGCGGGTCAACCTACCTCGTGAAGAGCAGGAGAACCTTAAGGAGGCATACCGTTTAGCCCTTGAGTTTGCCAAATCACCTGACGGCTGGTTGGTGTTTCATGGTGAGACCGGCTGCGGTAAAACCCATTTGGCGGCGGCAATTGCCAACTATCGCCTTGAGGTTGGTGAGCCGGTTCTATTTCAGGTAGTGCCTGACCTGCTTGACCACCTGCGCTCCACCTTCAGCCCGGAGAGCAAGGTTTCCTATGACCAGCTCTTTGAATCGGTAAAGAATACCCCGCTACTCATTCTGGACGACTTTGGTGAGCAGTCAACCACCCCTTGGGCGCAGGAAAAGCTTTATCAGGTTATCAATCACCGCTATAATGCTCGCCTGGCAACAGTAATTACCACCCGCTATTCACTGGAGGAGATTGATGACCCCATTAGCTCTCGCTTTGTCGACCCTAAAATCAGCCTGGTATTTTATATCATGGCTCCTGACTACCGGGGGGACCGGCGCTCCGAGAGGGATTCTGGTAGGGTTTCTCGCCGCAGTAGAAAAGGGGCTGGGACTTAAGTGTAACTTGTATACCCGTAAGGTCTTTTAGTAAAATGGGTAAGCCCTGTTAGGAAGCAGTACTGAAGATGATAAACCTTCCCGTTTTGGTGTTAAATCAGAACTATGAGCCACTCCATGTCTGTCGTGTGCGGCGAGCAGTGGTATTAATCTACCGGGGTAAAGCGGAGATGCTGGAGGATGGCACTGGTTTTATTCACTCAGTCAGTGAGATTTTCGAGGTGCCTTCGGTAATCCGCTTGGCTTATATGATTAAGCGGCCACGGCCGATGAGGAAGCTAACCAGACTTGAGATTTTCAATCGTGATCGCTACACCTGCCAGTATTGTGGTCGGGAGACTCGCCAGCTTACCTTGGACCATGTCATTCCCCGCTACCGAGGCGGCGAACATACCTGGGAGAATGTGGTTTCGGCTTGCATACCCTGTAATCGCCGTAAGGCGGGCAGAAGCCCTCGGGAGGCAGGAATGAAATTAATTAACCACCCCTCTCCTCCCCGCGGTATTTTCTCTTTTTACATTCCCTATAATTACCTCAAGGCACGCCAGGAATGGCAGAAATATCTCCCCACTTGGAGCTAGCTTAAGTTTTCTTCTCCTCTTTAGCTGAGGGCTTACCCACGAAACTAAGCTCACTTAGGGGTAGCTCTGCTGTTGTCTCACTCTCCAACTCAACCATTACTGTTTCTTTAAGTGGGTTAGCCCCAACAACTTTAGCCTTCCCCAGGGGTGTTAAGACTTGTTGTCCAATTTTGGGCAGTTTCTCCTTCATGGCGCGGTATTGCTCCGTCTCATAGGCTAGGCAGCAGAGCAGTCGGCCACAAATACCTGAGATTTTCATCGGGTTAAGGGGCAAATTCTGCTCCTTAGCCATTTTAATCGAAACTGGAGCCAGTTCACACAAGAAACTCATGCAGCAGAGCGGACGGCCGCATCTACCAAAGCCGCCAAAAAGTCTAGCTTCGTCCCTGGGACCTAGTTGTCTTAGCTC
>Ga0114920_10000269_pt1 | contig 22581 bp, 34 predicted proteins | sample ChitaG_FD_88683 | JGI IMG/M metagenome (GOLD analysis project Ga0114920, IMG submission 88683) | Deep subsurface microbial communities from South Pacific Ocean to uncover new lineages of life (NeLLi) - Chile_00310 metaG | ecosystem: Environmental > Aquatic > Marine > Oceanic > Sediment ...
TAGTTCAGCCACTTTCTCTGCTAGGTCATCCGCCTTTATCGCTTTCAGATAGTCCAATACCATGCCCATCCGCTCGATAGCCCAGACGCGATTATTCGCCAGAAGATGCTCCCTGTATTCCGCCGCGAACCTTTCGGTGATGCCCTTAAAGTCCATCCTTCCCCTCCTAGTTCCTAATCGGCCATGACATGCCGACTATGCGTAGGTGCCGCCAGCCCTCATCGAAGTCCCGCTGGTGGCAGCCCATCAGGTGCGCGATGTCGTGGCGCAGGATCAGGTCTGACCTGCCAGCATCGACAGTGGCGACGATCTCCTGCCGCAGCCAGTGCATGTGGAAGCGGCTGTGAACGGCGCGATGTAGCTGCCGCTGGCCTTCAGGCGTCATGGCGCTCCGTGATGGTGACGGTGACGGGGCCGCATGCTCCCTCGTGATGTAGCATGCAGGCATCCAGGTCATGATGCAGCCCATTCAGTGTCAGATCGTCCTTATAGCAACGTGCCTTCACCACCGCCAGCGGCTCCTCAGATTCGAGGGCGGCGATAGCTTCAACGACCAACTTGGCGAAGCCCAGTGGCCAATTCGCGGCGAACTCCTCTCGACGCCACTCTTTCAATCCCAACACAATGTCCTCTGGATGCATGTGGCAATTGGGTGGCAATAGGCGGCCCTTACCATTAACCCGTCTCGTCATGGCTCCCTCCCATCGCGGTGCCTCACGTATTGGTTCCAGAACCGCCGCTTCGTGGGATCGTGTTCCCAGTAGATCGGTTCGGGCTTTTGGGCGCGGCAGGCAGCATATCCATCGTTCGAGCGGTGCGTGTCAGCGACTTCGAGTTGGCACCAATAGGCACGCATCTTCTTGCCGCGAACCGTGCGAACCTCGAAGCGAAAGTGGATGCACTCACTACAAGACCTCATTTACCCAACCTCTACGCTGCGCCACAGCGACTGCAACCGTCTCCCCAGACGGATCGGGGGTAACATCTGCTTCGCCGCTCTTTCGTTGACGCAGCGTAGGCGATGGGGAAGGTTCTCAAAGGTCGACCTCTTTGGCAGGAAGCTGGCAATTGGGGAATGGTTCTGTAGGCAAACGTTGGGCAACCATTCCTTGACGCTGCTGACGAGCGACCAAGGTATCATGGGCTGAACTGAACCGCGCACACTCTGGCCCATTTCGTCCAACGATGAAGAAGATGCAGCAATCGGAACCCTTGCCAGCACCACACCCCTTAAAGTCGGCAACCGCTTTCTCTACCATCGCGCCTCCCTCCTTCTCAGCATGGCAATCGTAAGGCTTTATCTGCACTAATGTCAATGCTTTTCTTGACCGCTTATGAACTTTCTTTGGATTATTTTCCATAAATTCGTCGCGTCTGTCAGAAATTGCGACACGGAGTTATCCTCAAGGCGTTGGCTGTCTGCTAACATTATGGACATGATAGGCAAGAGGCGGGAATCTCTGTCTGCCGTTGTCGAGGCGTACCTACTGGCCCTGAAACTAGAGAGTCGGTCAGAGGGCACACGCCGTTACTACCGCTACATCTTATGCCGATTAGCCAGAGACCTCAAAGATCCGTCCGTCACAAGCGTAAAGGTTGAGCACCTGCACCAACACTTGAGGCGACTCGGCGACAGCGGAATCTCCTCAGCGTCCTTAACGGTCTACTGCACAGTAGTCAAGCGCTTCTTTGGCTGGCTGGCCGAGCAGGGGAAGATCAAGGACAGTCCCTTGGCAAATATGCACATCCATGCAGCGCCCTGGCACCCCACTCCCCCGTTCACGAAAGAGGAGATTCAGCGGCTCCTCAAAGCTGCTACCGCGCCGATAGAGAAAGTCGTCCTACTGCTGCTGCTGAATACGGGCTTGCGTGTCAGCGAACTCACGGGGCTGGAGGTAGAAGACATCGACCTGAGAAGGAATGAGATCAAAGTAATAGGGAAGGGGAACAAGCAACGGATAGAAGCCCTGCACCCTGGGCCGAAGGCGGCGCTGCGGGAATACCTTAAAGTCCAAACGGACGGCCTATGGCCCGAAGGTTGGGATCGGCAGAAGGTGGCACGGCTTCTCGATGATATTGGGCGGCGGGCAGGAGTTAGCCGCGTGTTCCCCCACAGGTTTCGGCACACGTTTGCTACGGCGTTCCTACGGGAGACTGGCGACGCCCTCGCGCTGAAGTATCTCTTGGGCCACTCTTCGATGATGATGGTAGAGAGATACGTTAGCTACGAAGAAGCTCATAGGGCGCTGGACGTTCACAAGAAGCACGCGGTGGCGTAACGTCGGGGCCTCACCCCATAGCCCACAGTGTCCCCCGCCAGCACTTCAACGTGCTGTTCCTGAACAGCCAAGGTGATCAACCCCAGCCTAGCGGTGCGATCCTACTGCAGACACCGCCCCATGAATTCGGGGGCTTTCCCACTGAGAATTATACCACACCTTGACAACCCTCATTCTAAGTGTATGCTGAATCTAGGCGACCAACCTCATAGACCGTCCCCCTGACCGTGGGCGGTCTATCTGAAAGAGGATGAGGTTGGAAGCTCGATCTTGTAGGCACTGTGGTAAAGCCTTTGAGCCTATCAAGGGCAACCAAACTTACTGCTGCCCCGACCACGAACGAACAGCCCGCCAAGAACGAAACCGCGTAAAGCCCGAACCCAAACCGTGCGTGGGCTGCGGCCAGATATTCCTCCCCTACCGCAACAGCCAGAAATACGGGCCAGACTGTGACTGCCGCCGCATGGCCCACCTCCAGAAACAAGGGCGTCAATCGCTCCCCCAAAGAAACTGCTGCATCTGCGGCACCCCATTCATCCCGCGTAGAGATACCCAGATAACCTGCAACTCAGCGGTATGCAGGAGCGAGCGGCAGCGTATCCTTCAACGCGCCTCTTACCAAGCCCTTGCCGCCTTAACGAAACCCTCGCCGCAGGTGCTCGTGATTCGAGACGTTGCGCCAGAGGAGCGGGCCGTCTACGCCTTTGACTTTCACGTTCCCTTCCATGACCAACGGCTAGTCCAGCCATTCCTTAACTTCCTCGAGGACTTCCAGCCCCACCGTATATTCATACCAGGGGACTTCTATGACCACTACGGTATCTCTCGCTTCGACCGCTCGCCTACACGTGGGCTAGTTCTGACATTGGGCAACGAGCTAGAGGATGGCAGGATTCTCTTGGGGCAGATCAGGAAAACATGCGCCAAGGCTGACGTTTATTTCATCGAAGGCAATCACGAGCGCAGGCTGCGGGACCTGATTTGGCGTGAGTCTGCCCTGGAATCCCTGAAGGAGTTGGAGCCGCAACAACTGTACGGCCTGAGCCAATTCGACATTCAGTGGCTACCGTTTGGTTCGTACATCAGCTATCTCGGCTTCATGATCGAGCACGGCTGCATCGTCCGCGCCCGTTCCGCCTACACAGCCTGGGGCGAGAGGCAGAGGCATGGGTCGTCAGGTATCAGCGGCCACGTTCACCGAAGGGGGCAGCACTCATGGACGGACGAACGGGGGAGCCACACCTGGATAGAGGCGGGGTGCATGTGCCGCCTAGACCCCGAATGGTTGCCCCATCCCGACTGGCAGCAGGGGTTTGTGGTCTCCACTGTTCACCACAGCAAGCTGCATCTATCACCTGTAGCGATTTATCCAGAAGGGTTCCGATGCGAGGGGAAATTTTATGAGCGATAGAGAGGAGGTGGTGCCCAGTGCCACGTCCTAGGGACGTTTACCCGCCCGCCTATGAGTTAATCGCGGACTGAAAGGAGGTGAAATGAATGAACGAGACTGTTTACTGGAATGGGACAAATAACGATACATCGGATACCGTGTTCGGCGGTTACATAGCTACCACGCCAAACAATGAACCCGTTCTCTGGAACACCATTACCATTGGCGGCTCAAGCGAGCCAGAAAGGGACAAGAACATGAGGCGACTATACCGCATCACAGTGGTCAACCCAAAGACCGAGGAGGTCTTCGACCCTGCTTTGATCATTGCGAAGGATGAGCAGGCCGCGATGGTCAAAGCGGCACTCAAGGGTACTATTAGCGGTAGGATTGAGGACTTCGACTTCTGCATCGAGATCGTGGGTGATGTGCGGGCCAAGAAGGAGACACAGAAGGTCAAGGTAGTAGAGGGAGACGAAGAGTAGGTGGAGGAAGTTCTGGTCGGCATCGCGCTTGGCATTTTCCTGCTCGTTGGTGGGTGCCTTCAGGTGTATCTCGAATGGGCGTATTGGAGAAAGTGGCAATGAAACTTCGCCACGAACAGGGTGAGTGGGACGAGCAGCCCTGCTATGACGGTTGCCCAGCCCTGATTGGATTTGCTTTGCGCCTTCTCCGCGATGCCTTGCTGTGTCTGGTTCTTGGGCACGACTTTGGGCCGTGTGAAGTGGATGATCCCGAAGCCCCCGATTGGCACAGGGACTGGGTGGCTAACACCCGCCGCTGTATGCGTTGCGACAGGTCATGGTGCCGCGTGGGGTGGAAAGGATTAGGAGTAAGGGATGGAAGAGTAGACCCGTGACCAGCGGGGTAGTTAGTTAAGGGGATTTACTTAGCCCTCGCGCTAATTAAGAGAAGCCGCTTTTGCTTAATTGCCCCGCTGGTAGAGGAGGAAGCATGGTTTGCCCATTCGCCCTACAACTCCCTGGCCCTGACTGGAAGCGAGGGTACGACAGCGGCACAAGTTGGGTGACGCACGAGAAGAGAGGCGTCACGATCCATACCGCCGAGTACGATGTAAGGGACTGGGACGAGAAGATTCTCTACAACGCCCTGTTCTCTGGTCGCATCGCATCCTGGCACTTCACGATCACGAAGGAGGGCTGGCTGTTCCAACATTATCCCGTAGACACGACGTGCTGGCACTGCGGCTATCCAGGGAATCTCTGGGCAGTAGGCATCGAGTGCGAGGGTATAGCGCCCGACAAGATCAGCGGGCCGCAGTATGATCTGTTGGTGCGGCTGCTGAAGTGGCTGAAGGAAAACCTGGGGTGGCGGAACGGCTATCATCGTGGTTTAGTCAGGTCGCCGTCAGTGGAGGATGCCCAAGTTTACGAGCACCGTGACTGGATGGCTACCGACTGTGCCGTGTTCACTCGTGGGATGATAGACCCCGACTTTCTAATAATCGGCTTGAAGGAGGAAGAGGTGCCAGAGATAGAAGACGAGTTTGTACTATTTCGGGCGCGGGAAATTGGCTTCATGCAGGTGGCTGATGCAGCTCATAACCAAACGCTGATGCAGCAATTCAACACCATCAGTAACATTCGACACAGTTGGGGGGAATCGACCTTGAACGAGATGGAGTGCTGGAAGCGCTTGAGCCGCGCCTATGATGCTGAGGTTAATGCCATTCGTAGGGCACAGGAACAGTGTCGGTGGCTGGGAAGGCCAGGCTAGTCCTTCTTCGCAATACAGGTGCAGGGCTGAATGGTAAACCAAAGGATTTTCCCTCCCCTGCCCATCTCAACCTCTACGCGCACATCTTCAATCAGATCGCCGCAGTTAGCGCAGACATGGGCGTAGCCTATAGAGCCGCTGAGGGCGGGGTTATCTGACTTTGGCGAGGACGGCACCTGCTCAAGTGCCATTTTTGGTAGCAAGCCGCCAACCAGCACCGATGACGAGGGCGGGGAGAAGCAGCGTCTTCACAACGTCTGGCACAGTGTAGCCACCAATCGTGACCGTTAGCGCGTAGCCCATTAGAAAGAGCGCTGCCAAAAACTCCCTTGACGTTAAGCGCTGAACAATATCCATAGTGCCTCCTATTTCTTCTTGCGCTTGTAGTCGGCGGTGCAGTTTTCACCCTCACCGTCCGTAGGGCAGAAGCCTTTAACCCAGTATGGGTTGCACCAAGAATTGTCTTTGTCTTTGCAGTCACAGCCCTCAACGTGGGGCGGGCAAACATACGAGTTGTGTTTCTGTTTCATCTCAGCCTCCAACGACTACCGCTGCAACTAGGGCAATCCAGCCAGCCACATACGCCAGCACAAGGCCCAACAGCACGACTTCGACGCGACCAAGCCGCTCCTCTACGTGCGTGACGTGGTTTGTGAGAAGCTCAATCAATTGTCTATTTGACACCTTGGCGTTGTTCTCACCCACCCACTTTCTCCTTCCTCCCACATTCTCGGCACACCTTATACGAGGGCACCGTCTCCATACTGGGATACCGTCTCCAGGCCATGATCGTGCGCATCTCGCCCCCGCAATACCTACACTTCCCTTGGTTCCCCAGGCATCTACTTCCTCCCAAAGCGCACAATGGTGAAGCGTGGGTTGCTGTAGTCAAACGTGATCTTGCGCCTGAACACGAAGGCCACTATCCGTAAGGCTCGCTCAAAGGACATTTAAACTGTGCCTCTCACAACAGCCTTCGAGCAGGAGTACGTCCCGCCTCCCACACCGCCAACGTCTATCCGATACGTCTTGGCACCCGATGGTAAGCTGAGGGCTGAACTCAATGCCTCGACGGGCGAGGTTGAAGCCGTACTCACTACAGACTCAACTTCCTCAATGCTATCTGTCACGTTATATAGCCGTGCGTAGACCGTCTTTGCCGCATTGTTTGTCCAGAGAACAACCAATAGCTTGAGGGTTGTGCTGCTGGGATAGTCGTCAGGATCAATGGCCGCAATGATCTTGCCGTACTGGGCATAGACAGTATCCGTGAACGTCGGTAGCAAGGCAGCGGCCACGGCTGTAGCCGTCACAGCCGAAAGGGTCTTATCATACAGAATAGAGGGCAGTGGGGCAGCAGCGACTGCCGTAGCAGTCACAGCGGTTATGGTTATCTCCACCCCCACTATCGTAGGTGATGGGGCTGCTGCAACAGCAGTAGCAGTCACAGCAGAAACCTCAACGACAGCGGTAGTGGCGATGGTGGGGTTCAGAGCATCAGCGGTTGCAACGGCAACCGCAGCCGCTATTGTTTTACTAATGCTAACGGTAGGGCTGGGTGCTGCTGCAATCGCCGCAGCTAATTCACCAGCAATCTCAACATTCTGTATAGCCGCGACGGTTGGTGTTGGCGCAGTCGCCGTTGCTGCTGCCGCCTCACCAGCAATCGTGACGTTCTGTATCGCGGCGACAGTGGGCGTGAGTGCATCAGCAATAGCAATGGCTACGGTAGCGGTTACAGTTGCGCCCGTAGAGACTGATGGAGTGGGGGCGGCAGCGACAGCGCTGGCCTCCTCACCCGCAATCTCTACGTCCACAGCCGTGATGACAGAGGGAAGGAGGGCAGCAGCCGTAGCGGTAGCAACAACGGCGGAGACGGCTATATTTCTATCAGCGGTGATAGCGGGTAGCAGGGCAGCGGCGACGGCTGTGGCAGTGACGGCGGTGATGGTTGCGTCTGCGCCCGTCGAGTATTCGATGTGAAGCTCGGCGGCCACTGCGGACACCTTTTCATAAGAGTAGGAAGTTAGATAAGCTTCGCCTGAGCCCTTATCATCATCGTGGAGGATTTGAATAACAGAGGGGTCATAACTGGTCGCCAACTCCTGAATGACCGTCTTAATCTCAGGGCTATCGTTCCAGTCCGCCGCAAGTTGTCCGTCCCAATCCACGCCAGCGGTTGTACGGGCTTTGCCAGCATGGTTTGCTTGGCTCGTCGGTGCCGCTGGCGCTGCAGCGTCCTCTGCAAAAATCTTTGTCTCTGGCGTGGCTATACCACTGCCATACCTGTATAGGCTTATATTGGCTGCGATGATGGTCGCACCTGACAGGCCACTGATGCCGGTGAACCTATACCAACCATCCGCCGCCCACCAGACATCAACAAGGTAGCCGACTTTCACTTCATCGCCAGTGGCATCAAAAATGCCACCAAAGGTCGAAAAACCATCATCCGCGCCTGCCCCCACCTGCTCATCTATATCGACATCCACTTCGAGCGGATAGGTAGCAGATTGAACAAAGCCCAAGGGTACGCGGTGGCTGATGTAGAGGGCATTGCCTACCTTCTTGAACCGAAACGACCCTAGTTGCTGAGTGCCCTCGGCATCCCAGGAGCGGGGCAGGTTGAACCACCAGAGGATAGCGCCCTCGCTATCCCTGAACTCCACAAGCCCCTGCGTGTTGCGTTGTTTCTTATCCCACGGCTCGCCGTTAATCCAAGGCGTGACGCCTTTGCTATAGGCGAAGATGAAGTTGAGTTCGAGGACGGGTTGGCCGCCGTCGAGGATGAATTGCTCCACGGGCGGCAAGTCGTTGAGGCTATTGATGGTCAGCCGCTTGGCGAGCCGTGCTGTCTGCGCCTGCCAGAAGATGGAGACGCCAGAGCCATAGCCATCGGCCCAAGTGAGTGTGTCATCGTCAACAGCCGCATCCAGATTCCCAGGCATGGAGATGGGCTGTATCTGGTCGAGGTCGTTGGAGTATTGCAGCGCCATCGGCTGGAAGCGCACCCACTCCGAGCCGTTGCGGTACTCGATGACCTGACCAGCGTCGAGGCGGGACAATGCCCGAACCTCGAAGCCCGCTTTGACCATCTCCCAGTCCCAAGGAGCAGTAGACGGTTCAAAGGCAGTATCTATCTCCTGCCAGCCGCCATCCTCATAGTGCAGCGGCCCAATGGAGCAGTCGAGGGCAAAGCGCTGCCTACCGTCGGGCGCGTCGGCCAAACGATGCTTGAGGTTATTACGGCCACGCTCGACTACGACGGCTTCGGGGTGCGCCGCGAGTACCCGCGCACAGGCCTCAGCAGCAGGATTAGCCACTCTTTACACCTTCCCCTACTGGCCTCATCCAGATGTGAGGCCCGCCCGTGAAGCCAGCACCGTGCATGGCTCCCTTGAACTGCTGCGCCGCCTCGAAGTGCATGGGGTGTACCTCTCCCTTGGAGAACCTAGTTACCACGCGCACCTGACCCCCAGGCTTGAGGGCATCGTGGAACTGCTGGGCGTACATAGGCAGCGTGTCGGGGTGCAGGTGCTCGATGGTATCGGCGCTGATAATGGCATCCAGGTCGCGCAGCCCGTCAAGACATGAGCCAGCGGCGATGTTCGGCAGCCTGTGCCGACGAAAGCGCCACTCGGCGAAGGTTCTTTGAGGACTCGGCAGATCGACGTAGTAGACCTGGCAACCCCGCCGTGCGAGGGCAATAGCGAGCGAACCTACGCCTCCACCGAAGTCTGCCACCCGCCCCTTCACTAGCAGGAGGTTGCTTACATCCCGCCAGTACGCATCCATAGAGTTGAAGCCAACGAGGTCTACGACATAGGCTTCCTGCTCTTGGTAGAAGCGGTCAACCTCCTCTGGTGTCTGCGGGTTAGCCTTCCCCCAAGCTGCGGCCAGTTCCTTCTGGGCAACACTAGGGTCGAGTTTGTCGGGCAGTTCCTTGCCCTGCTCGGCCCAGTAATCGGTCAGGTCTTCCAAGGCCAGTTCTTTTTCAGTATGATAGGACGAGTATTCAAGGACATCCTTGAAGGTGAACTCGTACACTCCCATGTGCCCGACCGACGTATCCGCTCTCAGCCACACCTCCATGCCGAGGTCTTGCACCCTCTGGCAGAAGGCGAAGTCCTCGGACAGATACTCGGTGTAGCCTTCGGGTTGCTCTTGAGGGAACGGCTGGAAGAAAGGCCACATACCCCTGGCTGAATGATCGGTGCAATAAGGCAACGTCTCTGACATCTTCTTGAGCACTGCGCGGGGGATTGCCATGAAACCCGTTGCTCCGTACTTTATCGGGATCGGCTTGGCACGGCGACCGACGTGAACTGGCTCCCCGTTGTCCAACTGGCGGAAGGCGAGCCACGGGTGCTTGCCCCTTCGTATCGCGTAAGGGCTAACAGCCACGGCCTGCTTTTCCAGGGCAAGGTCAATGACCTTTTTCAGTGTTTCAAGATCGAACCTAATGTCCGTGTCTATGAACACAAGGGGGTCATACTCTTCGCCCCAGTCCTTTAAGAACTGAGAGGCGACGACAGACCTCGCCCTTGAGATCAGGGCATCACCCCAATGGTAATGAATGTCATAGCCAGCCTCGTCAGCCAGATGCAGACACTCGGCAGTCGCGATCTCAAGGTGACGCCAAGCGCAGATTCCAAGGAGAGCCTTGGTTTCCACAACTCACCCCCTATGAGTAGTCTGTTGGTGTTATGGTTGCGATACCCGAAGCGTTCCAGGCAATCGTAAAGTTGCCAGCGGAACTCGACTCGTCCCCGTCAAAGTCCACAAAGCACAGGCAGGGGCTCGTCGTGTTGGTGCCAGTGTTGGCGTAGACAACGGCGTAGCGGGCCGTGATGGTCGAGGTACTCCAAGTCGAGTTGTCGCCGTCCAGCTTGATGACGTTCGCTGAACTGTCGATGTTGGGGCTCCCAATGTCCATTCCCCCACCCGTGTAACCAGTACCTGAGACTTCATCCCCGTCCACGTCGTTGATGTAGTCATCATCGTCCTGGCTCGGTAGGTTGGCGTTGGTCAGGAGCATAACCCTCAACTCGCTGGCGTTCTCAACGTCCATTTCCTTCAGGAACGCCGTTACGAAGGCGTTTGAGAACCACCATGCAGATACAGCCATTTACTTTTCCTCCTTCCCTTTAGGTTTGGGCTTTGCTGGGCCAGCAGTGGCAACGGCAGGTACGGCCCGAATCAACACGTCCTTTCCCATAAGTTCCTCCTTATGGCGTGAACTCCTGCCCATTTATGCTCGTGCCGAAGTCGATGAGGAATACGGGCTTCACTACGGCGAGCATGCTGGAGCTAAGTGATTGCGTTTTGACCTCCTTGAGAAGATCGTCGCCCTGCGTCAGCATCCAAATCTGGCGCTGAAGCTCCTCGATCTGAGCCTCCAGATCGGCCATCTCGTATTCGGCCACCATTAGCTATACTCCACCACGCGCAACGTCAAGTCTGCCTGTTTCTCGCTCGTCTGCGTCCCAGCCTGTTCCCTTTCGCTATAATTTATCTCACGCACGATTACACTTAACGTCCCCGCTGCTGGATCGTCGGGGTCGGTCATGGTATAGACACCAGCGTTAACAAGGGCACCAAGGTCAGCCTTCATCCCTTTCGCCGTTCGCTTCTTATCTAGGGAATCGGCTAAACGAATCGAACATTCTATGGCTGGCTCCACGCGGGGGAGTTCGATGAGGTAAAGGGAAACCTTCTGCAACTGTGGAAAGGCTGTGGCATGATTATTAGTGATGTCTAGCCGCAACTGGCACCGTCTCCCTGAGTCGTTAGAATCCTTCGTCCAGAAACGCTGGGTGTAGCCAGTACTAGCAATATCCACACCCACTTGGTTGTAGCCCCCACCGTCCCAGTCGGCGTAAACCTTGATCTCTCGGTTGGCATCCATTGTGCCGCCAGCATGGACTTCAACCATATGCCCCCGTTTCAATGTCCCAGGATTGCCAAGATCGACAGCAGGCAAATATAAGGACATCGTGCCAGTGGTTTCTGCCGCATAGTTGCTGTCAAGGGGGTTTGGCGAGCCGTCAGGAGCCAGTTTGATGTAGTAAACCTTGGCACCTACACCAGCGGGCGTTGAGCTAGTAACCCAAAAGAGAGTAGGAGCAGTCGGCAGGTCGCTGATCAGAATATCCTCAATGGCGAGATTGGCGAAGTAGAATAGGGTGTGCCATACCAGATCGGGGCCAGGCGGATCGTCGGATTCCCGTCTCCTGGCAACGAGGAGCCAGGCGTTTGAGCCAACCTGGCTGGCAGCGTAGAGCCAGTTGCCTGCTGCTGCGATAGCTTTGATATAACCAGCGCGGCAGACAGATTGGTTATAGGTGTACCGTTCCAAGCCTACTGTGCGAGATGTTTGACCAAGGTGGCGATAAAGGCCCAACGTGGTAGGGGCCATGATCGGCCCACCAAATTCCTCTAAACGGAGATTATTGCTGCTGCTCGCTATCCTGTTCAGCCCTGGTAGGGCGTTCCATTGATTGCCATCCGTATCACCAGAGAAAAGGCCCTCTGGTTTGCCGCTGTAGAGCCAGCGCCCCCACTCGATCATGGAAGCAATAGGGCGGCCCGTATCTCCTACGATGTATTGAGCGCCCCTAGCAGCGCTGTCCCACGTCGCGCCAGCCGCAAGTTTCCGAACCTTGGCCTCTTCACCACTGACGTTGCTAATCGACCACATATCACGCCCGACGCGGCAGTAATCGCGTTCTCTCGTTTCGTTATCGGTTCCACGAGCCCAATTGTTACTTGTATCAACTGCATAAGCGTTTTTACTAGCACCCCTCATGCCAACATAAAGCGTGTTCTCCCAAACAGTGCATTGTCCTGGCGGGCCGTCAGCCTGCCCAGCGCCTACCTCGCTCTCCGCATTTACGGAATAATCAGACGGATCGATGCGGCTGTAGTAGAGATCGCCATCCGCTATAGTCTTGCCGATAGCGTAGATGTAGCCGTTATACTCGATCAGCCTGTAATAGTGTTTGGCTGTTCCTGTAGGGGTAATGACGGTGACATCAGGGCCAGGGGCGGCCAGCCAAGGGATTGTGCAATTGACAGTGCCACCAATGCTAGTAGAACTCGCGCTGTATTCATAGGTGCCAGGAACAGATAGGCGACTGTAGCCCATGCCGTGATGGAAGGTGTCCCAGGTGACTACCTGCTCCCCACGCCCAGGCTGCACAGGGACAGTGGTCTCCCGCCACAACCGCGCTCCCTTCTTGTCGCGGGCGACGGAGTAAGATTCGCCGTTGAGGATGATGCGACCTGGATGTTGCAACCGAGTGGTAGGCATTAGCCCGCCTCACTCAGCCCGAACAGCCCTTCGCCCTGTATATCCCGCTTGGGGCTACGCGCCCAGGGCTGGAAGTCGGCCCTCATGCGATCTAGCTTTGCCTTTTCCTTTAGGAACCAGCCGTAGTACGCCTCCCTATCCTCGCCTTGCCTAGTTGCAGCCAGCCGCTCCAGAACGGTAACGAAGCCACCCTGAATAGCGAATTGCTCATGGCAGATGGTGGTGCCGCCCGTAGGAGTTGCGGCGCTAGGCGCTGCGAGTTCGGCGTAGGGGCGCAGGGCGCGCAGGCGTGGTCTGCCTGCACCGAAGGGAGTGTGGAGCTTCAAACGGAAGGAGGAGCCGTCGCGTACGAGCCTCCAATGAGGCCAGCGGGACACACGAGCCTCATCGGGCATGTAGTTGTAGCTGTCGTCTGCTAACTGCCCTGCGCCCTTGTAGACGACAACATCCTGAACCTGATAGTCTTCAGTAATCCACGAGGGTAGTTTGTAATAAGTCCGTCTGCCTGAGATGAGTTGCACGTCATCCCAGTAAGTAATGTCAGTGTTAAGGCCACATTGGAGCCGCACCGTTATCTGTTCACTTGTAGCAGGAACCTGAAAGCCCGCTGAGAGAAGCTGCCACCGCTCCTCTTGGGCGGTGATGCTCACGATGTTGGCCGTACCCGTTTCGTCGTAGACAATAAGTGTGCCCGTGTCGCCATCGGTACACTTGCAGGCTGCGTAGATGCGGAAGTCCTCTGTGCCTACCACGTCAATGTCGGCACTCTTGGAGAGGTTGGTATCGTTGGTGGCGGCAAGTTTCAACGACTGAGCGCCGTGAAACACCAACGTTGCCTCTGCGGTCTGCGTATGGGCCGTTTGTGTCCAGCCCGTAGCAACTGTGCTGTGCTCCATATCGTTGTTCTCGATGTTGACAATCGAGATAGGCCACTCGTAGGGGTAGTAGGTCTGGCTCAGGAACTCGTTGATGCACTGCTCGACCAGCTTCGGGTGATGGGGTGTAAGCTCGATCTCGCAGCCAGTATCGAGACAGTTATGCGCCCCTGATTCACTGAGGTTTTCGTCAACGACAATCGCCCCCGCCGATGCATCGTAAGATACAATTCGTATACACGTGCCTGGGGGTGTGCCATCTGAATCTGCGTTATTGTCGCAGACATAGAAATACCAGCCCTGGAAGTGATCGTCAGCGATAAAGCTAGACTTAAAGGTGGTGGGGAGTGTTATGGTAGTTGTGGGCGCAGCGATATTGCCGTTGACCGTGGTGTAAATGTCACCCCAGATCGTCTCGCCCGTCAACTTGCGCTGGATGCCGCGCCGAATGTCCTCTAGTGTACTGCTCATCGTTTCACCCGCTTATAGCCACCCCTCGGCCCCAGCCGCTTCTTCCGTTCCATACTCAAGGCCGTAGCCACAGCCTGCTCTTGTGGCTTGCCCTCGTGCCGCAGATGCGAAATCTTACGACCTACGCGCTTTCTTGCGGCCTTTCCTTTTGCTTTCCTTTTTGCCACGCCGCCTCCCGATGTATTCCGTGGGCGTCGAGTGCTTGACCGACGCCCTAGTTATGACATTAGCCACCCTTCTTCTCCGCTAGTTCAGGGCTGAATTGCTTGTTGCCTTGCCCGTCCTCGTGGATGCCCTTGCGAACGAATTCCATAGCGCGATCCCCATCCCAGCCCCGTGCCTTCAAGTCTTTGCGCTCTGCCTCTAGTCTCTCTTCAGGGATGCTAGATACTGAACTTCCCCGCGTGGGTAGGCCCATTAAGGCTACGTTGCGCGAGAAGTCCCTGATGGCCTCGTTCCCACAGGCGGGGCAGGGGATCGACTTTACATCCACCCCCCGCCTCACCTCGGTGACTTCGCCACATTCGCAGCGATAATCATAAGTGGGCATGTTACGAAATCGCGCTGATTGGTAGCTCCGCGTAGACGTAGTTGATCCAGCCAGTGCCACCAGCGGAGGCCGCAAAGCCCGCTATCAGACGCTCAGGACTAGCCAACCCCTCAATGACTGGGATGAAGCTGTCCTTGGTCGCTGACCATTCGTACCCAAGCTGTGCGGGTGTGCCAGCAACACCAGTCAGGGCAGTAGTCGCCTCGTGATAGATAACTCCATCTATCACCAGCGTCGTGCCGCCAGCGGCACCCAAGCCCTTAACAGTGCAAGCACTGACGTTGCTGGAGGCGGGACGCATATTGTACGGAACGGCAGTTATGCCGCCGCTGATGACCCCAGTGTTCCCCCATACCAGCGCTACGCTACATGCGCCAGTACCGTGGGCAAGGAAGGCCACCTTGTAGTAGACTGGGATGACAGCGACCGTGGCAGGAACGGTCTGAAGTAGGTCGAACTCCTGAACGTCAATAGCGCCATCGCCGAACGTCCCCACCGCTACGATGCCCTTATTCGCGTCTCCGAACTGAACCCCAAACATACGTCCCTCTAGGCAAAGGGCCTGTAGCCAGGGAACCTGGTACAATGCCCCGTCACGGGTGCCACGAACCTTTACGTCCGTGCCATCTGATCCCCTAGAAGGATCAAGCTGTTGTGCGTTGATAAACAATCGTGACATTTCTCTTTTCCTCCTAGTTGATCGCGCTAACGGGTAGCTCTGCAAAAACGTAGTTGATCCAACCCGCACCAGCCTGGGCCTTCGCCCAGCCTGCTATCTGGCGGTCAATGCCTCTCAGCCCCTCGACTACGGGTACAAAGCCAGCGGTTGCAGCAGACCATTCAAGACCAAGCTGTGCGGGCTCAGTGGCAGCGCCAGTTTCGGATGTGGATGCCTCGCGGTAGATGACGCCTGCTGGGACAAACGACGCTGAGCCGCCATCATCGCACAGGCCAACAATGGTGCAGGCGCTGACGTTGCTAGAACCAGGGCGCATGTTATACGGAACCATAGCGACAGGATTCGCGCCAGCTACCCCAGCGGCCCCCCATGCTAGAGCCGCGCCAGCTTCGGCAATGGTGCCGATGATGGAGAAGGCTACCTTGAAGTAGATTGGTAGGATGCCGACTGTGGCGGGGATGGTTTGGAGCAGGTCAAACTCGTCGAGGTCAATGGTTGCGCCTGCATTACCAAAGGTTCCTACCAGTGTGATGTTCTTGTTCGCGCTACCGAACTGAACCCCGAATACACGGCCCTCCAAGCAGAGGGCATGTATCCAGGGCACCTCGTACAATGCGCCACAGCGCGTGCCTCGGAGTTTTACGTCCGTGCCGTCAGACCCCCTGGAGGGGTCTAACTGCTGTGCATTGAGATACATGTGTGCCATGTTTTGCCTCTCTCCCGAACCCCATACTGAGAATTGCGGGAACTAAAACGACCCTAGCTTTCACTAGGGCCGTCGCTTATGGCGTGTTGGCCTAAATGTCTAATCAGTTCTGTGCGGCATCCCTCCTATGGCTTCCAGTCAACACCAAGGGCGAAGTCCACCCTGGCGTTCACCTCAGTAGCACGGATAACGGAGAATTGGGCTACCTCGCCTCGGTTTTTAAGATTGATAGTGTCACCCACTTGGGCCAATCGGCCCACGTCGGGCGTCGCAGTTGTTCCGTCAACACACCAACGGATGGGTGCTTCTTGAACTTCTCCCTCTGCGGCGGCAGGCACGATGCCACTTGTAGCAGCGGTTAGCCCACCAGCCGTCGCCGTTACGTCTACTGTCTCGTAGCTTACGACACCTATCACTGGCATTAGCTACCCTCCTTCGCCCGTTGTGGGCATTTGTATTCGTGCGCGTTCCTGCCAGGCTCACTGTCGAAGAAGCGTGGGCAGCCTTCATTGCGGCAGTAGAAGGCTTCGGGCGCACTCTCGGCCTTTGGCTCTTCGTCCATCCCCAGCATCTTCAGCGTCCCAGGGTCAACGTCCGCCTGCATCTTCCGCTCGATGGCCTTCATGAAGTTGCCGTAGAGCTTGGATTCCTCACCGTGCTTCGCCATAACGTGCATGAAGAGGTCGGGCAGGCTTTGCATACGCTTCGTACACTGAACGCCACCTGGCTTCACGAAGCAGCGAATCGGCAACTCGACCTCTGGTGCCTGCCGCGTGAGGAAAAACCACCTTTTGCCATCCTTCGTCTTCGCCAACCAGTGCTGAAGGAACTGCCTCCGAAAAGGTGTTGGACGCCTGGGATTGAAGGTAGGAGCCGCTATGGTCGAGTGGGTTCCGTCAGGGTGATGAAAACGTATGAAGTTTGAGAGCCGTAGATTATCCTTAAAGGGGAAGTCAATCCTTACGTTTTCACCCTCAACAACCTCTGGCTCTGCTCCCAGTATTTCGTCCGCAACTTGCTCGACTACGCCCGCTTCACTTACCATGAGGCATACCCTCCTTTAGAAAGAACTGTCTCTTTCCCTTGTCCCGATCTACAATGATCTGGCAAAAGTCCTTCAAAGCCTTTGTCAAGTCTGGTGGCGGGGGCTGTCTCTCCCGCCACTCGTTGTGCCGTTCCCGCATCCCCGCCATCATCTCCTTCAGGTCTTCCTTATTTAGCGCGTAGTCAATGGCCCCGAAGGGAACGAACAGGATTGGCTCGTTGTTGCCGTGTTCCTCGCCTACGTCCTCGCTGTCAATGTTCCAGTTTCCATCGGGGTCTACACCAGCGAGTACCAGGGAGCGCCTACCGCCCCTGGTGGACGGGAGGGAACCCCCAAAGACAGGGTAGGTACGTGGCCCTCGAATTATGATTTCGACCACTTGAACCCCTTGTCTAGATAGTGCTGCACCTGATCGGCGGGCACTTCACAGATTGTTTCGGGGGCCAGCTTTGGCTCACGGAGGGGGTCGGACGGATCAAACTCGCCACTGATGACATGCCTCATTGGGTGAATGAGTACCGCCTTGTGAGCGCAGGACACTATGGTAAAATTCTTTTTGTAGGCTTCTAATTCCTTAGCACTTCGGAACTTAGCCATGAACAGCCACCTTTGGCCTCAGCACGAATAGGTTGCGGCCAAGGTCGGAGAAGCCGATGCGCTCAACCTCAAATCCCATGTGCTCTAGTTCGCTCTTTGATAGGTTCACATCCTCCCAGTAGACAACGGGGATGGTTTTTAGGTAGTCCGTAAGGTCACGCTTGCTATTGCCAAGGTGCTGCCATAAAGAGAGGCAAAACGCGACATCGAATTCACCCTCTGGCATCCCCTTCTCAAAATTCAAACGCACGGTCTTGCCTTCAAGGTTAGGGTGAAGTTTTACGGCTGCCTCCACAATGGCCTTGTCCCGATCAACGGCAAGAACATCAGCGGCACCTTCATCTAGTGACCGCGAGGCAAAGTAGCCCAAGTTGCACCCTAGATCGACCACGCGCTTACCTTCCACGTCTGGTTTTAGAGCTAACCATCGCACGCTGCAATCACGTTCCCCCACGCCATCGACCTTCTGGTAGGGAGTATCGGGTTTCGATGACGCCCGACTGCTCTCCAAGCGTAGGTTCCGAACGTATGAGACTACGCGATGGAAGCCCCGCGTAGCCAATCCCGAAGCCATAACAGGAACCGCATACTCACGCACCCTCTCGTCTAAAGGCTCAAAGTCACACAGCCGTGCCATCTCAGGGTCAAGCCCTGGCTGTATCCAGTCGAAGTCGAATATCATGGCTGTTCCACCTTCATCGAGTAGGACGTTGCGTGGGTTGAGATCGCGGTGGGCTATGCCATGCGAGTTGAGGAATTCTGCCCCCGCACGAACATCTGCCAGAATCCTATCCCCCTCTTCCTCAGTGAACTCCTTAACATCGGTCAACGGCTTGAGCTTTGGCGTGTCGAAGTAATACCTTCCAAACTGATCTTCACCCTCTTCAAGAATCGGTATGATGTTCGGATGTGGCCCCAAAGCCTTGACGATGGCGTTCATCGCACGCTCGTCGCGGTCGCCGCCGCCAGTGTCATGCTTGCGAACGACGTCGCCGCGATCTTCCAGAAGGTTCGTGTCTAGCTTCTCTGTATCCAGTAGGGCGAACTTCAGCCTCTCTTCTCTGGCAGCGACCTCTTCCTTCCAGTCTTCAAGTAGAGGAACCCAGCAGTTTCGCCAATGTTCCGCCCAGGCGTATGTCCTACCTACCATCTCACAGCAGGCGCGATGCTTCCCCATTGCCTCATCAGACATCGCGTAAGCCTTCTCAAGCTCTTGTAGCAAGGCGTCGCTATCCAAGAGGGGTTCGGTATCCTGCCAAGTAACAGGCTCGATAACCGCGCCAAGGCCATTAACACCGATGAGGTCTACCGTCTCTGGTCGATTTTGCATGATGACTGGCGCACCGCAGGCCAGTGCTTCAACAATTGGCTGAACCCGAAGCCCAGGTACAACATGAACGGCACTCGCCGCATACATACCTGCCAGCACATCCAGCGGGTAGCTGATGTGATAGTTGTATGGATCAGGGAAACGAAGTGCCTCTGCTGAAATTCCTATCTTGACACCATAGCTTCCAAGGTTGGGTGGGCCTTCCCAGTTCGTGTGCAGATACAGGACAGCGTTATCGTGACGTTCACGGAACCTAGCAAAAGCATCTAGTAGCCGAATGAAATTGCGTTCCGTAGGGCCAACGGCTGTAATAAGGAACATATCCTCCGTGACGCTATGCGACCCTCGGAAGTATTCAGCCATCTCCGCAGACTTGTTACCGAAGTTGGGCAGAACGGCAGGGGGGAAAACGCGGCAATGTATGCCTTGTGCCAGGTGACGTTCTAGTTCCACCTGAGAGGCTACAAGTACCGTGCGGGTATGGCGGAGTACCGCGTTCGTCACATCACCTGGATACCAAGCTATCCAGCGGAAGTCGCTACCCTTGAACTTGTAGTAATGATGGGCATCGCCCCTAGTGATTACGAGGTCGGCTCCTGTGTGGCGAGTATGCCATTTAACGATGTCATTGCCCCAATTTTCGTCTACAGGCAGGAAGGTGATGCCATCGTGCTCTAATGCCCCGTTGCCGAAGCCCCGCGTCGGCATCCACCAAACGCTGTGCATATCTTCCTGTAAGAGATGCGCGAGGTGCGAAAGGTGGCAGGCATCCTCCGTCCCCATCCAGGGGGCGTCCCCGACAATCAAAAACCGCATAAAGCCCCCTCACGGGGGAGGGGGAAGCCCCTCCCCCAGCTATTCAGTTTTACGCCTCGTACCCGATGATGTAATCCATCTGGATTTCGAGTAGTTCCTGCGCCATAGACAAGCCTTTTTTCGCGTGGTCAGTTGCCGCATTAAAGGATGTTCGCAGATACATCTTGTCACCTGCACCGAACTTCCGCCTAGCCGCAGTTAGATTGCTCAACGTGTAGACTGTGTTAAGCGCCCAGGTCAACGAGCCAGCGGTGGTAGCAGGCTCGCCTGTCCTCTTGGCAGCCCTGTCAGCGGTGGCGTAGGTCGCAGTAGTGTTGTCAGCGGAGTTCTTCCAGAGAGACACCTCGTACAGGTTAGTCGTCTTGTCGTCCTCATCCTGAGTCGAAGCGCCTTGACCGAGGTGTGCATAGGCTCCGATCAGTTGCCCCGCGAAGGGGAAGCGGAACAAGAAGTGGTCTAGGGTGAAGGCGGCATTTTGCGTGCCAGTCTGGTAGTTAACCTCGTTGACCACCGAGAAGGGCGCTAATCTTGCATTGAATCCCATAGCATCCTCCCCTACGCCTCGTACCCAATGATGTAATCCATCTGGATTTCAAGCTTCTCCTGTGCCAAGGACAGACCGATAGTCGAGGCGGTAACATCAGCAGTGAAGCCTGTTCGTAGGTACATCTTGTCGCCCGCGTTGAACTTCCGCAAAGCCGCTGTCTGGTTGGTCAGTGTGTAGACCGTGTTAGCCGCCCACAGTATCCCGCCAGTCGCATCGCGCTCACCAGTCCGCTTAGCGGCCCTGTTAGCGGTATCGTAAACTGCGGCTGCGGTATTCACGCCCTCCTTCCAGAGAGACACTTCCCACAAACAGGTCGTTGTGTCTGCCACTTTAGGAGCAGCACCCTGCCCAAGAGCGGCATAGGCTCCAACTAACTGCCCCGCAAACGGGAAGCGGAACAGGAAGTGATCTAGCTGAAAGGTATCCGTATCGGTGTTGGTCTGATAGTGAACCTCTTTAGTCACCGTGTATGGCGCTAGTCGTGCATTGAATCCCATATCTTTCTCCTATTTCCTGACGCTCACTAGCTCGTTGGCGAAGCAGCGTCGAAAGTCATACTCCGACCCCATGCGTCCTTGAACTCGCCCGTGCCGTAGATGACCACGATGTTCATCTCGGTCATGCGGCCACTGGGATCGCGGTCAGGCTCCATCTTGGGGCCTCCACCGAACTTCACGTAGCGCAGGGTCTGCTTGCTGAACACAGCGCCTACGGCGTCATCGTTGCCGTCCTTGCCCATGTTGTTATCTTCGAAGATGTCCGCGCCGCCAATGCGCCGCACTAGAGCTTCCTTCAAAACCTCCACGGAATAGTCCGTGCCAGGAATCTGGACACCCGTCTGGGCCTGTGGCAGACCAAGCGACAACTCCTTCTTGACGGTGTTCATCATGTTGGTGTTGAAGACACCGTAGAGTGGCTTGGGGGCTGGCTCAGGTGTACCAGCAACGATTGCCGCTGCCGCCTGACCGCCAGCGCGAATCGCGTCAGCAGCCGCCATGATGTAGCCAGCCGTTAGCGACCTGCCCGCTGCACCCAAGTCATTATTGAAACCGCTCAGTAGACTCAAGAGGTCAACGTCCTGCTTCGTGACGATCGCGTTGCCTAGAATCTGGCCTAGCAGCCGAGGCAGATTAGCCCGCTTCGAAATCTGCATTGCGGCCAGGTCTGTGCGTGCAACCTGTGCGCCAACCTCACCAGGGGTGATGTTCATGGGGGAGTCGGTGATTTCCTGCGCCTGGGCCATGTCCACACCCTCTGTGAGCGCGTAGGCGATAGCCCGTGTCAGTTCAGTCTCTTCATAGTTTCCGCCCTCGCCCTCTGGCAAAGTGACGTTCTGGACGAGGTTACGCATAACATCGCCCTCTTGCTCCTTCAGCTTTACCTCAGCAATAAACTCGGTAGGGACTGAATCGGCAAGAGACGTTCTAGTGGTAGCTCCTGCTGCCATTTCTTTCTCCTTAACTCACGCCGAACTGCCGCCTCAGTTCTTTAAACCTCTCGGCGCTGATCTCGCCAGCGTTGAACAGACGGCAGGCGTCCGTATAGTCGGCCACCGTGCCGCCCCTCGGCGGTAGTTCGACTGGTGTTTCTGTTTGTCTTGCTTCCTCGCCAGCCGCACTTTCAGCAATTGCCTTCGCCTTCTCCTGTGCCAGCGTGTCCACCTCGGACTTCGGCACATAGTTCTCTAGCTTGTAGGCGATAAGCTCATTCGCCTGCTGAAAGAAAGTAGCGTCCTGGCCGTGTTTTTCCTGAACGCGTATCTGGAGTTCAGCCCTCTCCCGCGCATCTTTCGGCAGGAGTTCCGCTTCCTCCAAGAACAAGCGGCCCTCTGCGTGCCACTGTTGCAGCGCACCCTGAAGGCCCTCTCCTCGCGCATTGTCGATGGCGTCCTGCAACCCTAATCGGGAGTGCAGTTCCCTGCGTTTATCTGGATCGTCCTCAGCAGCCAGTTCAGCCATGACCTGATTACGCATCTGATCCTTGCGCTGCTCATAGGCGTTCCTGGCCGTCTCGCGCTCCTCGCGGGCGATCCGCCGCTTTTCCTTGCCAATGGCTTTGTCAAGCGTGTCCTTGGCAACCTTTGCGCTCTCCTTGTCACGCTTCTCCAGAAGCGTCTTGAGGCGCGGGTGCTCTAGGAGTTGGTCATCGCCAACATCGGCAAGTGCGTCCTTCTCCTGTACCTCAGCAGCAGGTGCCTCGGCCCCTTCCGCTGTAACCTCGGCTTTCGCCGTAGTGTCCTCGGCGGGA
>Ga0114920_10000270_pt1 | contig 22549 bp, 13 predicted proteins | sample ChitaG_FD_88683 | JGI IMG/M metagenome (GOLD analysis project Ga0114920, IMG submission 88683) | Deep subsurface microbial communities from South Pacific Ocean to uncover new lineages of life (NeLLi) - Chile_00310 metaG | ecosystem: Environmental > Aquatic > Marine > Oceanic > Sediment ...
AATATATATCAAAAATACTAGTATTAACTTTTTTTGACGATGACTTGATTCCAGTTCCCGAATCAACAGGTGTCCGGTATATACGTAGATTTGAACGTTCAACTACACCGTGGGTCTGGTTGTCATGTTGATGCTGAGATCCCGGATGAACTTTGAAAGTAATTCCTCGATATTATCTTTATGTAAATTCCATTTGTTGAGGATGAATGATTTTTGGGTTTATTTTGATTTTACCAATCAAATTCATAATTTCTGGTTGATAATTCGAGCACTTGGTATTTCCAACCATTCTTCTGATTTAGGCAGTCTTGATAAATTTGCATGAAAAAGACGTTCATATTCGAGCATAAATTCATTTTCATTTGTTATGTGTGGTAATGCAGCAATTCGTTCTAAATATGAGGGTACATCTCCTGTTTCTTCCATCAACAATGTTGATTGATATTCATATGATTGACAAAGGAAATCCCGATAAGTCAAAGTCTTATTGGTAGGGTCTTTTAATCTTATAATCGTCATTATATGACCCCCTAATGTACCGATATCAAATTGTATTACTATGGCTGCACGATCTCGATGTAGATCTTGTTTGATTTCAGTAGCCAATTCCAACAAATCCGGTTCACATGATTTATCATAATAGTCTTCTATGGAGCATCTAATGGGTAAATCCTCTAATTCATCGAATCCCCTATTTTTTCTCACTGTTTCTAGACAGGCTAATGTCGAATACAAACATTTAATTTCCGGAGATTTGAGAAATCTCTCCATGGATTCTCTGTAGATATTTCTAACCCAAACTGGTAAAATACCCATCAAAGTAGGTACCTTTTCACCCATCACGCATAAATATTCATGTGATGGATTTTTTGAGTAAAATTCGACATAATTTAGAATAGGTCCATATTGGAACCATATCTCCTTCAGCAGTTCTAAATAAGTAAGTGACTCCTGATTTTCGATATGTGCATCATGAATGGCAATATGTCGTATGAGTTTTTCGGGAATACCCTCGAATTGTTCATCACCCGGATATTTGGTCTTATCTATATCGGGACCGCTACCTATATGTGTAAATATACCACCGTACCTTTCTGATACACTCAAAATTTTGGCTTCTCTAGATCTGGCAAATTTGAGGAAATCTGATCCCTCCTCCGGATGTACTACTTCGGACGAAGTAGTGGGCCATTCATATATTCGTTGTTCTCCTTTACCAGGGTAAAAATCAATTATATAATTAACATGTTCAGCATGCTTAACTTTCCATTTTTTATCGACATATACAATAGCATTGTCTATATCTGGAAATGACATTGGATGGATATAAATGATATTATGACCTATTAGGTACACAATATATGAACTCTTAACATCATATAATGATATATCGATAATACTACCATTAACCAGAGTATCCGACATTTCGTATATTTCAATATAATGAAATATTATATATTTCAATCATTTGATTGAAATATATAAATCCTTATTCACATAAACGATTTTGGATCTCATAAACGTTATCAGTGACCCGAAATGCGGGTGTACCAAGGACTTGTTGGAATACCCGAATGGACCAGATCCTATGATTATCCTCGGGTGTGATTCTAATAATTTGATTAAAAGAAGACATTGCCCCATCAACCATCAATGGTATGACTTGAATCAACCCATCTACATCTGACTGACCAGTCGCATTTATTGGGTTCACATTGGTATGTGCATTATTATTTTCACCATAAATACGGAAGATTCTCCCTGTCATTTGTTCAGTCTTTACCAATCTAGGGACTGATTCGAAAAGATCAGTCATATTGTAAAGTCTTCCAGTGGATCCACCTCTATGACTACTCTGAGTCCACAACCAAACACCGTTAAGGGAAGTACTGACATGAACAATGTTGTTGGACGCCCAACGAACGGGAATCCAGTCCAAACGACGAATAGAACCTCCAGTCACAGTTGTCATACTACGACTGTCCAACTGATACATAACACCATTACTAGTTGCACCTATAACAGTTGAACCGAGCATAAAGAGGCGGTCTGGTTGAATATTACTTGAAATGGACATAATATTTTCATTAAAGTCTTGCATTATGGTTCCATTCTCGAGTAAAATCCAGACGGTTGATCCCAGTGGACCATTTCCGTCAATTTGCAATAAAGTAGTCAATTCCAAGACATCAAGGATTTTATGTTCACCAAATTGATATTTCTTAATTCCATTCAAAATAACCGAGGAACCACTACAAAGTTTACCCCGTGGACAAAGCCTACCATGAGAATGTCTATCCTGACAATCACAGTTTTGAGCATCCGAATATTCTGGTAGAGGGTCTTGATCATAAACACCGTCTAGACCTCCAACACTAACTGAATTACTAGTAGGGGCGAGCAGGTTCATCATCTCGGCTGTAATACAAATATTATCGACACATTCGATTGCTTTTGGACCACAATCTTTAGTCACGTTACAGAATTCACCCACATCGGCCTTACAATTTCCATTTATACAGGTAGTACCAGCGACACATAACCTTGAACTACTACATGGTTGGTTCAATGGGATATCTTTCTTAATCCATGGTCTTGCAATAATCAATGCAATGGCAATAATAATACCTACCAATACTATTATTGCTAATATAACGGCTAACCATTCGTACATAGTGTGGGGATATGTTTTTTGTCTGAAATGAATTTAATTCTGTTTGTGCGAAGTTTAATATATTCGGTGGTTTTGTGATAACTTATCTTTTTTAATCAAATATATAGTTACCACTATATAAAAAATACCTGTAAAATTTAATTACACGGAGGAAAGAATTGACTGAAAAAATGATTCTTTTTTGTTTGAAAAAAGAAGTTTACTCAAGTATACATATTTTATTATGTATAAACCAGACGAATATGATAATAGCCTGATTTTACAACTCCTCAAGGTGAAAAAGACACTGACCCAATTGTTGAGTGATCGTGGTTATAATACAAAAAATGATGAATGGTTGCTGGGAGACTCTACCAAAATCCAAGATTTTATCGACCACTATGATGGCATAACTCAAAGCAGTAGAAAAACCTTCAAAGAAGCTTTGTCAGCCACTTATGACAAAGATGACGATCTTACTGATAAAAACCGATTGAGGGTGTTTTTCCCAGAAACACCCATATCGGGTGGAACAAAAAGTGCTATTGGGAAAAATAGCATTGAACGGATTTTGAAACATATGACCGATGATAAAATCAGTAAAGTCATCATCGTTACAGAGACCCATTTATCTCCACAAGCGGCAGGACAACTTAACAACTACCCTGCATGGTCATTGGAACATTTTATGTATAAAGAAATGACATACAATTTGACCAAACATTTCCTAACACCGAAACACCGTCTGATGTCGTTGCCTGAAATAACCAAATTTTTGGATGATAACGAACAAGACATCAACAATTTACCAGTTATGTCATATCAAGATCCGATATCTAGATACTATGGTTCCAAGCCGGGTGATATTTTTGAGATAGAACGATTCGACATATCAGGTTCTTCGATGGTCTCTGATTCGGTTGCACATCGAGTTGTTAGGGAAATACCAATTGAAATGCCAGTTCAAAGGAAAATGAAGTGATTTCAATATAAAATTATTTAGGTTGATTAATCAACCTAAATCACGTGTCCATTCAGGTAGGATTGTCCTGAATTACAATGACTGGTTGTGAATTATTTAGATATTTAAATTTAGAGTGAACATCCGATGTGGTATTAGATGTGGTATTAGATGTGGTATTAGATGTGGTATTATATTTGGTATTAGACTGATATTGCATAGTCCATCTACGTTGATTGCTTTGTGCCTGAGTTACCGCTGTATCAGACATATTTTTATTTATTTTCATTGGAGACAATCGGTTGGTCTCATCCCATGAATTAGGAATAGAATAGTCACATTTACTAGTTAATGGGACATATATTGGAGTTGGTATATTGCAGGTGGGAAGAATCGGAATAGGTATAGATGATGTTGCGTTCCTACCTCCATCTCTAAGTTCATCTCTAATCCCATTTCTAAAATTTATAGGTGGATCCCATTCAAATAAATACTGATCTGCTAAACTCTTGCTCCACCAATCACCGTGATTGGTCAATGATAAGATCAGAGGATGTGTGGTTGGTTCATATGTGACATTGTCGTCATATCTTTTAATTATTTTATCCAGCATCACAGTGTCTGTGATCCCTCTATTATTACCACGTTTCTTATATCCAACCCTTACAACAACAAACACGTCACCAGATTCTGACAATTTGTCGGATCTGCAGAGGAGACATCCAATAATTGGTTTAGGAATAATCTTATGTGAATCCTTAATGGTATAAATTTGTTTGTCGCATCTCTGTATCTTGATTCTATCAGTAGGTTTTGAATCCATTTTTTTTAGATATAAAAGGAATGAGACAAATTGAATGAAATAAATTGGGTTTGACGGAATTTAGACTCTAAAAAGAAAACAGACTAATTAAGCCAAAGTTTCTTTTAACATCCTAGAAATCAAATGTGGATATCATCATTATTCTCCAAATGTTCCATATATGATTAATTCAATTCATATATGGAACATATCATATACATTCTAATTAGAATGTATATGTTTTTTTATTTAATACATTAAGCGTTCAGTTGTATCAAGGACTGCCCCAAATAATATCGACGGATCATATCCTTCTAACCCTACTTTTCGATTGACTTCGATCAAATAAACCAAGAATTTCTGATTGACGATGAAATCATAACCAAATATTTCGAATCCATGATCTGATTCATTATAAGTCCCTGTATTAAATGACTCAACCGTATCTTTGACAATTACATTAATTTGACCATTGATCATGTCTGTTTTCTCTTGACCAAATCTTTCAAATAAATCTTTATTCCCCCCCGTATGTCCGTGGGAAACGAAATGGGTGTCATGAATACCTTTATTATCATATTGACTGTTCTGATATGGGAGTATGGCCGGATATATTTCATTCAATTCATTCAAAATGATATATTTTTTGTCGGTGGCAACGATGACTAAGACACGAATATGGAACTTCTTTGCACCAGCCAGAATATTTAAGGGTTTATTCTTATATTCAACCGTTGAGGAATCGGTTTTATATAGAAGGGGGTTTGTCAAATACTTGGCAATAACATAGTTATTTGCTGGATTAATAGCTCTTTTCAAATGATCGAAACTAGTCACCACAGAAATTCCCTTACCCGAATAGAATCCCACTCCAACCGGTTTTACAATCCAGACTGGATATCCGTCAAAAAGATTTGTATATCTATTTGGGTCATCACCTTTAGCCAAGAAGTACTGTTCCAACATATGACGGCCATTCAGAGTCTGATATAGTTTATTCTTATCAACAATCGCTTCTTTACTATCATACAATGTACTTTTAACATAGTTTTTGCCCTTATATGTGTTATTTCTATATCCGTGTTTGCTGTCTTCATATACTAAACCTATTTTATCGTCATTCGTCGTAGCTGGATGCCATCCCCTCGATGTAAAAACATGTTCATAGCTAATTTGACCAGGACCCTTACCAAACCATTCAGAACTAACATGGTATGTTTTATTTTCTGATTTTAGTAAACGTTCAGCCGAATCGATGGTATGATTGATTAATAGTTCCATTGGTACTTCTCTTAATCCAACTCCATCATTAACCTCCAACAAATATCCATTGAATCTATCATCAAACATGATGTCGAAACCAAATAGCTGAACTGCATACTTAACTTCTGGGTATGTATCTGGTTTGAACGAGGTTAAAGTATCCCCGATGATTTCCCGAATTTGTTGATAGATGTTGTCATATTGTTGTGGGTACATAGCGCGTAATTGAGATAATGATCCAATCCGATTTTTAATGTAATGCGTGTCATGGATTCCTTTGTTTGAATAATCTCCCTTCACATATGGTAACTCAGCCGGATATATGAAAATTAGTTCGGGATCCAAAATATATTGACCATCAGTCCCGAATGGGATGTAAATTCTGAGATGAAATTTGTATTGTTGAATGATGCCACCATCAGACACAGCCCAAAGTAGAGGATTATCAATATATTCAGATACAACATATCGGGTGTTTGGTTTTATCCCTTCCTGCAATTGATTAATTGATTGTACGATGAAAATACCTTTACCTCCGAAGAACCAACGTTCGACTGGTCGCACAATCCAGGTTCTAGGCAGTTCTCTTGAGAACTGCGCAGGTTCGGGGGTTTTGTCCCAGGTTCTAGGAGTGGAGGTCGAACCAAACAATTCCACTGCTAATCTGTCTATTATGTTTTGGGTTGGATTTTGATCAATATCATATTGCTTGGTCATGTGTTTACCGCCAATGGTTTGATATAATTTAGACTTATCTGCAATTAACGCTCTTGATTCACCCATGGTTGTCTTAACAATGGTCGGAAGCTTGTAAGTGCCTCTCTCAGGATTTTTACGATTCCACATTAAGTAATTCCCGTCCTCGTATACGAAAGTTGGGACCCTACCATCGGGGTTCTTAATCCAACCTCGTTTTTCGAATATATCTACAACTTGACTTGGTTCATACTGATCAGTACGAACTATATATGTTTTAGCATCAGGTGGTACTGTCGATATCGTAAGGGGTGATGAAAGCGATTCACCGATTCCGGGCAATGTTATTTGACGTGGCAGTTGTTCAACCGATCCTTCGGGTCCACCTTCAAAAAGTATAGGGGCATCCCCAGATAGTATTCCAATATCTTGGAATTGTATTTGTGTCTGTTGGGACCTAGATGGGCTTCCAATTCTCGGGGGTGAAAATGGTCTACGTCCGGGTGTCAAAATATCTGATTCAGGTGTATTAATCCTCGTAATAATGTCCCGACTGGGAAGCGATGTAAATGATTCAGTCGGTTCACTGATATATTGTCTGGATGCTTTACGAATTACCGGATTATCAGGTAAATTCCAGTATAATAAAGACCTTGACAAATCGTATTTAGGTAGAGCAATATTATGGCCGCCCAAATATCTGATAATGTTATTACCGGTTGCGATTTGGAGATCGATATTAATATTATTCTGATCTCGGAGATATTTGACAAAATCATCGGTCAGGGTTCCATCAGTAAATATCTTTGTGACATTGATATCATCATTGTACGAAGAGTTGACTTTTCTCAGGATACCGGTGAATATATTAACCTGATCGGATCGAGGATATTTACATATCACATATCGCTCTGAATTACCTGGACGAGATGACATAGGTTTGAATATGTTAAACTCCTTATACGATGCAGCCATTATGAATAACACTTCAGCCATCAGAGTAGTAACTGTATCGAAAATCTTGCAAACGAAAACCCCGTTTTGACCGAGAACAGATAAAGATACCAATAACTCATTGATTATCAGTCGAGTTGATAAGAACTCTTGTCTGTTGAAATCATCGCCGGATGAAACATCAAAGCCACCATCTGCCATCACCAAATCAACACCTCCTGTATTTTTGCTTCTAACCTGTCCTGAAAACCAATCAGCATTTGTATAAAGATTACCGGTATTATCATCCCCATACAAAATATTAAATCTTTCCATATCGATCTTTTCTCTATTCCATTCCAACCCCCCTTTTAATGACATACCCCATCCATATGATACAGGGAATCGATATTGAATGTATTGGCTAAATCCACCAGGGGCCGATGCAATATCACAAAAGTTATAACCCAATTTTCGATCCAGATTGGTGTTTTTACCAGAAGGGGTCAATGATTCTATTTCCAATAATTCTGACATAGGTACAGATGGATCCAATGGTCCCACTTCTTGAGGTCCCAATAAACCACCCTTGCGCTGAGTGAAATTAAAAATAGCATCGATGTTTGCGATTTTGACTGACGCTCTATTCATGAATATCGAGTTACCGATATTCTCAAATGGATTAGTAATGTTCCTTGCAATTTCAAACTTACGATTTTCGGCATGACTGAACATATCCTTAATACGAAGTAATTGCTCATATTTGTCAACATTTACTAGGGAAGGACTCGGCGATAAATTTTTGACTTCATCGACAGGATGTGTTTCGATCTTGACTACGACGTGGATTGATTCATTTAGAGTGAATGGTTCCGGTTTGCCTGTTGGATCAAATGTATCATCAGGACTCAGTTCTGAAGTAAAAGTATCCTTAACTCGACACAGATCCACTGTCGGGTCTAATTGTGTAATGAGAGCATTATAGTATTGAGCGGTGATTTCAGGTATAGATGTTGTAAAAGAAGGTGACAATGTCATCTGTTTAACCGAAGTTAGCCCTTTACCATTGGGATCAATTTCTTTCCTAGACAGATAAAGTTGAGCAATCTCCGGGTGAAACTTTGTCAACAAACGATCATTAACAGATGGACTGATGGGGCTACTCCAAATACGGATTTCATCATCTGATCCAACTTTTTTCCAAATCCAAACAGGCGAGGTGGGCCCATCACCCCCAACCCCTATAACACCTTGATACGAACTATTTTTAAGATATTGTTCAATAAAGAGCAACATCGGCTCATTTATACTGTGACCTCCGACATCACCCATATGTATGGCTAAATATCCCCCGAACTTAAGGTTATCCCATACTTTAGATAATGATTCAAAAAGGAAACCAACCATCCATTCGTTAAAGTTTGGAAATTTTTTGACGGATTGTGTTGATTTTTCTGAGTATATTTCGATGTCGAAAAAGGGTGGTGATGTAATACAAATATCAAAGGGATCTTCTCCCGACAAATCCCCTTCCTCAAACGGTTTATAAATAACTCGATGACGATTTACGTCACCAAAACCACTAATCATCTCATCATGTCCTGTTTTCAAATCAATATTAGGATCATACCCGAGATAGTCACATCCATGTGCAATAGCCCCAAGAAGACGATCACCCCATCCAGATGAAATATCCAACATTCGACATCTAGATGTCGAAGATGTCGATATCAAATCGGGTACAAGTATTTGGAGGAGTCCTCTAACCCACATTAATTTGAATAGACCTGGATCCCTGGATATGGAGAAAACGGAATCCCTAATATTCCTATATATGTAACTGGGGAATGATTCCACCATATGTTTTACAATTCTCATGGCACAATCCCGATTGTTCCAACATTCTTCCGTGGTAAAGGATTTATCTTTTTTCTTACTCCTTATTCGTTGACCTTCTATATATACATCGGTTAAACCATTAATTTGTTGATAATCTGGGTAATGGTTCGAAATGATCTGGACGTAACCATTGGTTCCAGATCGTTGATTAAATGTAAATGTTGGAGGCATGAACAGTTTATGAGGACTGTGATATGATACAAACTTATCATAACGTTCATTTACAAATGATACGTTCGAGTTTTTGTAATTATCCATCATAACATGTTTGGGTGGTATGTATAGCCGTGAATATGGAAATTCTAAGGATTTGTCAATTATCCATCCTGTGATAGTTTGTATTAAGGTCTCTTTGGTAATACCCTCTTTATACATATCACTGAAGTTTTGGTCAGCCATTGAATAAGTCATCAATTCATGGTTACCAAATTTTTTAGTGTGTTTGAATCCTGCTTTTTCGTGAACTCGGATTGACCCCCTATTAGTATCCTTGATATATGAATAGTAATCACTTTGATTTGGAAAAATTTTATTATATTCTTTGATTGCTTGTTTAAGAGATTCGGTAGCGTATCCTTGGCCTTTTTGATTTGGATCTATCAATATCGAAATAAATGGACGTCCTTTATAGAATCTTTCTGTAGGCGATGGTATGAAATCAGTTCTAAATCCAACGATTCCGATAGTTTTATTTGATATGACAATCTTGTAGTCTACTAATCCAGTCTCCAAATAATTTTCTTCTGAGAAATATTCCAGATATCTCAAGATCTTTTTATCATCCCAGTTACAACCATTACGTATCCATTTAGTTATTTCTTGATTGCGGTACAAATAAGCAACATCATCAAAATCAGTTAATCCAATTATTCTACTTAAATAGATTTCAGGAGACGAGTGTAAAGATGACATCTTTGGATTTTTGAATGTTATTTATAATTGGATTTGCTATCAATATTCCTCGAAAAAGGAAAATAACCTAAATTCGATATATTTTGGTCCATTGAAAATTAATAGTATCAAATAAAAAAAACTATATCACTTACCGAAAAAAAAAACCTTATATCACATCTTATTTATTATGACTTGGATACTATTCATATTATTGGTCATTTTATTAATACTTGCCATAGTTTGGTGGTTGACATATAAAGCTCTGTTCAATCCAGATAGGGAAATGCATACATATCCTCATCATCATTACGAAGATCTATATTTACCTATAGAAGGTGATCATCGTAGATGTTACAGTAAGTATGATAAACCTAAAAAACCATGCCTAAATATGTGGTATTTCGACCAAAATCATCAAGATTATATCAATAACTATTCGAGTCCTTTACAATCTCCCATCAACAGACAATATAAACCATTCCCCCGTAGAACTGTCCTATTTTTCCATGGAAATAGTGGAAATATCTCACATCGAGATTATGTAATTGACGTCTGTCGGGAATTCGGTCTCGATCTATTGCTAGTTGATTATAGAGGATATGGAAATTCTGACGGTATTCCTGGACCAAGGGGAATTAGGAAAGATGCTATTATCGCATATGATTTCCTAAAAACCAAATGTGATCCACAAGATATTATTATTTGGGGTGAAAGTCTTGGTGGTAGTGCAGCCGCTTATGTTGCATCACGACGGAGATGTCGGTGTTTGATATTGATTAGTACTTTTTCTTCATTAGAAGATTGTATTTTCGATTGTTCACTACCCAAATGGTTTAAAAATCCGGTTGGATTTTTGGTTAAGTTGACTGTTGAACCAATTCCATCTAAGAATTGGATGTATAAAATGCAATGTCCCGTTGTAGTGATTCACAGTGAGGAAGATGATCTCATTAATTTCTCAAATGCTGAGAAATTATACGATTCGGTCAAACATGATTGCAAAATGTTGGTTAAGATCAAAGGAAAACATTCATCCCCTGTCATCACAGAGAAACAGCTTCAGGCTGTTTTCGAATTCGCCGATATTGATACTTGTAAATGTTCTAACGAGAAAATGTGTGAATTGTTAGACAATATTAGAACTGTTGCATTTAGAAAGGGATTATCTGAGGATGTTGGGTTCCAAGATCCATCCGGTCATTAGAACTTGTTTCTGATTTCACCAATATTTGACACAGTTAACAACTTCCAAAATTGACTGTGTCAAATATAGATTGGTTTTTTCAAATGATGCAATCTATTCAAGAAATCCCAAATAACCTCGGTCTACCGCATAATTGGAGCCTTCTCCATCTATTTCGATTCGCTGTAATATCTTATAATACCCTATCCGAGTGAGTTTACCAATAAGGTTTTAATATCAGATGAACTATTAACATTTTGAAGAGTAATAGTGATAAGGGATGTTCCCCAAGATAGAACCAACTGAATAGGTGTCAGATTGAAATTGACTTGGTATGGGTGTAATCCTGTCAAAAATGGCCGGGTTGAATTATGGACAGTATGGATTTATGTTTTTAGAAAAAAACATAAATATTTTCAATACATTAATATATACACCAATATATTTTGTTGTTTACCCATATTCAAATCTACAGATTTGAATGGACACCTATCTAGTCACCTCTATCTACCCTCTCTAGAATACAAAACATTTGTAACCTCGATTATTTACCATATGTGACCTATCTTTATTATTCTATTAACTTGCGGTATTAACTTCCTGTACTTCTAAAAAATTAATGATGTCAAACCATTTTAAAGCATCGAGATTTTTAAAATCTAGGTCTTTTCGATTGGCTCGGATTGGCGATTCTAAATTTTCCAACCATCGCAACACTGACAATTGTCCATTCTCAGCCGCTTTGTTCGCACCTTCTTGATCTGGATAAATGGCCGGGTTTAATGAGGACAAAAACATCAACGTATCTAAATCACCAGCAGTTGCAGACATATTTGCACCTTCTTGATCCGGATAAATAGGCGGTTCCAATGAAGACAACAATATCAACGTATCTAAATCCCCTGTGGCTGCAGCCCGGTTTGCACCTTTTTTGTCGATAGATATATTATTATTATCCGGGTATAGCTGATTGCTAAGGACTGACATTGCACTTGGAACACCTGACCGTACGTATTCCAAATCAGTATTTGTGACTTTTTGTTATCCAATAAAAACAGATAGTTTTATCATCATTTTCGCCTATCCAATATATTTGCCAATAACTTGGAGTCTGAACTTAGAATTTCGTATTATATCATATTTAATATTTTTGGTCATAAGTTAGGTATAATGGTAATAGAAGCTTGATATCGTCTATTGGCATCAGAAATACCATTGTTGGCTTTAGGGGTATACGGCCAGAAATATGGTCTTACAATGTGTATTTGACTGATATCAAACATTGTTTGATAGTGTGGAGATTCTCCATTTTCAATTTCTTTTCGCAATAAATTAGATCTATGACATTGATGGAAATATGTATCATATGTCCATTCTGGTCTGACAATTATTTTATCACATAAATCATATTTTTTAATAGTGTTCTTGAAACCACGGCACACCCATTCATCAATATGTACATTAATATATTCTTTTAATGCATCCTCATGACCTAACCACATCAATAAAGCAGGATGATAAACAAAACCCAATGATATGTATATTTCATTCAATCGAATTAATCTTTTGGAATCAACCGTCCGAATTTTATTGGTATTGACGTCCAGTAATTTAACTGTTTTGTTGTCATCTAAAATTGGAGGATTTATTTTCGAACCCACACTGTCTTCTTGTGAAAGATTTAATATAATTGTTTCATTAGTTCTCATCCGTATCATTTTGATGTTCTTATCAATATAATGCCATTTATTGTTTCGAAACAATAAACGAGAGGCAGATGAATTATATATCTTGGATATTTTTCGAATCCAATTATATCGATTATATGGATATAATGGAATGGGACCGGGTGCATCATTCAAGGTAGAATATAAATTTGACAATATCTGAAGATATTGGATCAAATAAAGAATTTGTAAGGCTTCAACTCGTTGTTTACCCAATCTCTTAGAATCTAACAATCGTGCGGATTCCTTAAAATTCGAGTTGATCAGAAAGGTATTAACCATTATTCTTTAAATTTAAAAGGAGATTTGAGAATAAGAATTTTGAAAAAAACCGTAATTTCACACAAATACATTATCAAAAATTGCATGGATATAATAACAAAACCTGTTTTCATATGGAACGGATATTTATACCAATACATATATTATCAAGATAAGGGTTGGTCATTGTATCGAATAATTTCTACACCATCGTCTCCTCCCCAAATTATAATAATAGGAAATATACAATCATCTACTCAACATTGCGTCTATCTATTAAAAAGTTTAAATCCGAAATATCCCAGAAGGACTTATATTGGGTACACTGTTGACCCCAAAAGAAGAATTAGACAACATAATGGAGAAATTACCGGCGGTGCTAAAAGAACGATCGAAGCACGTCCTTGGCAAATGATATGTTATATTGAAGGATTTCCTAACCAGAGAACAGGTCTACAATATGAATGGATTAATAACCATCCAAAAACAAAACGATGGAATGTCAATGGCAGATTAAAAACAATGGCTGAAACGTTATTAAAAGAAAGATTTACTAAAACGGCTCCGTTCAGTCGAGATTTGAATTTAACCGTCCATTGGTTAGAATCTGGTTATTCAATGCCATTTATATCATTTAGACGAAATTGCCCTAATTATTGTAGAGAAGTTTACAATTAAACAATCTATTATTATATGAAATCATATAATAATCAAAGTAAAATATCTATCGCAAAGACTTCGTAATTTCGACCAATACCAAATTAAGAGCTCTGATATTCGGTCTTGCTGTTATATATGCTTGATTGACTGCGTCAAACGCTGGACCCGAACATTTGGAACCTCCTTGTGTGACTGATAAATCGAATGTACCTTGAGCATTGGCAATATCCGAAGTATAATTATTAACTGCTTCTGATAGTTTCATACCTTTATCTGATATAATTATATCTGGATCTGCCGTTGAAACAGCTTTTAGATTGGTAAAACTTGTATCCAGATCTTCGACTCGATCCGGGTATCGATTGATAAAAAGTTCGTCGCATTTCTCTAATTCTGTATTTATTGAGGCAGAAATTATATCTCCTGTATCGGCTTCCAATTGATCGACCACTAATTGAAGATTAGTATATGCTCTTAAGAATTCAGAATTATCAATATTATTAACATCAATGAGTTGACGATGACGCCATATCAACCATCCTAGTATAATAATAACTACCACTATTATAAAGATGATAAGAACGATAACAGCATCCATATTGTTTTGTAAGTATTTTTTTTTGAGTTATATGAAATAAAATTCATGGGTCCATCCCAACTATATACTGATTATCTATTTTGATATCAGGTTGATATAATTTCATATTTCTCCCTGCCTTGTAAAAATATGTCTCCTATCAATACAGCTGATGGGAGACACCACCCTTGAGGAATTCATCAAAAATTAATTTGACCACCAACTGAAACATTGCATTGGATATAAACTCAAATTCCTCCTAAAAAAGTAAATCCTAAAATAATAATTGATAGTAAAAATGTCCTTTCAAGACATCACTAAAATGAGTTCGTCATTTACTGAACTACGCAATATGGGAGATTTTATCGATAGATATAGGAATTGAAGGAATTATCTACCTTTTACAGGTAGATATACGATTGGTAGAAAGATTCTCGAATATAAACCGACACCATCTGAGAAAAACATTGGTGTCTAATATTTCGTAAATTCATCGTAGTGTATGGAAACGTTTTAACCACAGAAAGATGGATTTATCATATTTTCGATGATGTTTCCAATAAAAATGCTATGATATTTTATGGTGAGAGTTGTCGTGTTAATATATTACTTATACTTAAGTAATATATTTATGACGAGCTCGATCTTTATTGTTAATTTAATAACTAACGGATTTAGCTTTTTTTATCTTGGTCTGAGGTATCTTGTTCTGATGTATCTTGGTCTGAGGTATCTTGTTCTGAGGTATCTTGTTCTGACATCAAAGATTTTGAAACATTTGCTTCTTGCTCCAAATTATTGGCATTTGATATAGGAACACCTGATACTTGTTCAAATTGATTCATAAAATTTTTGCCCATACCTTCCATCAACCCAAACATACTATCAACTATCTCTGCTTTTTCAGGTGTAATCTGGTTGCTCACTGCGACAATTCTAATTTTATCTATCATGGAGTTAATATCTGAACCGAAAGCTTCAACTTGTACATTAGACGAAAGTTGTTGTTGCGATCTAGACGCTTCATTTTTTGGAGCTGTCATCTTTCTTATGTTTTTCATGAAAGAATCGACATCGTCATCATCAGGATCCCCTTCCTTAACCATCCATTCATTGTTCCTCCCGTCCCTCTTAATTTCTCCATCCGAACTCGAGTGTAAATTCTTAATAAAATCCTCCGCAAATAAATTAACAAATCCCTTCTCGGGTTTATCTTTGACAACAGATGGTGATCGAGTGAATATCAAATATATACATAATGATGTAAGTGAAATGACAAAAACAGCTAATAAGTTTCTTTGAAACAAAATATCCTGATGCTCTGGATAAAAAATATCACCACCTTCAGTTATATCGCTATATAAAATTCCTTGACCCATAATGACGCCAACCTGCTTTTATATCTAACAATGTTTTGTTTATAAGTATTAATGTTTATAAAGTATGACAGATGGATGCATTTGCATCAATATGTTTTTGTGTGTTTTTGTGTGTTTTTATTGTTTTTGATCGGAGGGACCAAAGCCTTCCTCCGTCATTACTGGTCTGGACATCTCAGACCATTCCAACTCTTGTCTAGATCCGCTATTTGTCTGTGTGCTCTTATTACAGACTTTCCATCTATGCTTAAGATAACCGTACAAAGAAGAATCTCCATGGTGTGTGATGGTAGGAAGACCAGCCTATCTTCTCTAAAGCATGTCGAAAAGATCATTAGTAACCACATCCAAGTAACATGATAAAATTGCTCTAATGATTTTTGTACCGGGGATGTTCGACTCGTATCCAGAATCGGTATTCTCGCTGCATACATTGATGTGTTTTACCGAACCTGAATAACCTGTACGTTACCTCCATTATTGCGGCGTCTAAGGCAATCTTTAGTTGATCTTCAATTGGTTCCGCGAAATTGGTGGGGTTTTTTTTTATAATTTCAACATCTTCAAATTAGGATGAAATACTCGTTCGCTCAAGATCCCGTGGAACTAAAAACAAAAATATCATAAATTCGCATAATAAATTATGAAATGTAATTTAACCCAAATCTAAAAAATATATATATATATATATATCTTAAAATTTTATTTAAGATGACAGGGTTAGGACAAACGGTTAATTTGTCTATTACTAGTGATTTAAAATCGTATTTAGAAAGAAATACACAATATTCCAATACTCTAGAAATACAAAGGAACATAAATGAATGGGTTGAGTATCAAGGACAACATGAAAGGAAATATCTCGATCAGAGTCAATCTTGTCCTATTAGAAAATTAACAGAATATAGGGATAAATATGTATCAATTGATTCAGAAGAATACAAAAAGGTAGTTAGAAAGAATTTCTACAATTCTTCGGTTATGGAGGAAGCGATGTGTATAGCTGATTCGATTGTTTATACTCAACCTATAGAAATCGGTTCTATGTCTTCCAATCAGAGAATCAGAAGATGGTTTGATAAAATGACTCAAATTGGAGAAGAATCGGTTGAAGGATATGCTTTGGAGACGTCCCTTGATAAATCAGACGATGTCTTTGTGGTGAAAGTTCCAAGGGATCCTGATAATAAAGACCTTCTACATGAATATTTCGTTGGACTTCAATTAAACAGTTTACGGGAGATAATCCCTAATTTTGCATATGTTATGGGTGGATTTAAATGTTCTCAACCTGTTATAGATAGTAATAAGAAGGCGGTATCATGGTGTAATGACAGCAAAGTCAATGTTCATTATATTTTATACGAGAATATCGCTCCTTCTATCACATTTAAGGCATACACTAAAACATGTTCATTCAAAAATTGGCTAGATAAATATCTACAAGTTCTATATGCATTGCATGTTGCCCACGAAAAACTTGATTTTACACACTACGATCTTCACCCTGGTAATGTTTTAATCAGATCATTAGATACATCCGGTCCATATTCAATTCCTTATAAAACCGAAAGGGGCGGTATCGAATATTTAACAACAGACGGTATTGCAACCATCATCGATTATGGGTTCAGTCACATTGAACACAATGGAAAACATTTCGGTAAATACCGATTATTGCCATGGGGTGTCAATCCTTCGAATTCAAACATCTTACACGACGCATATAAATTATTAATGTTTTCCATGGAAACAATGTTACATTACAAAAACATTGAATGCCTCAGCGGAGCTGTTAATATTTTTAAGTTTTTCAATAGTACCGAAGATCCCCAAACTGTCATTAAAGAACAACGGGGACTTTACTATTTCCTGCCCTATACACAAACAGTAAAAGGACTTAGCATCTTTGACTTGACCAAATATATTCGACGATATATTCCAGAACACAATGATATCATGTCTGACCTACCCAAATATTCCATGATTGGATGTAATGGACCTGATGTGTGTATTACTGGTGCAGACGCTGTATCAAGGATTGGAATTGGTAATAATATAGAGGCTAATACGGTTTTCGATTTCTATGATCTATCAACTCGACTAATAGCGGGGGGACGTCTCTCTGATTTTGAGTCTTTGAAAAGTTCGTTCGACTACCCTAATACCAAAGAACAAGCAATATTGGAATATAATAATTTGACCCAAAGTATGTGGGACGCACGCAAATCTCTCGTTCCTGTTCGAATGATGAATATTTCATTACCATATTTCTTCGAGACAAAATGGCTTGAAATATATCGTGACTATGCCATAGGTACAGCAGCTCTATTTGATAAAATTCAGAGGACAGCCTTATTAAAAGACGCCATCGAATATACGGCTGATAAATTTGAGGATTATGAGCTGAGTAGGTCGATGACATCACACAATGAAGCAATTAAGTCTTATTTAATACCAGTCCGTGAGGCCCTAACGACAATTAAATTGGATATGATATATATAAATGATTTGAAACTTAGGGAGGGCGATGAAATAGAAAAGAGATCGAAAAGGGAACCTAAATATAAATGGTGGTGGAACGGTTTGCCTGAAATTATCAGGTCGATTAGCTGAAAATAACTTGAAATAATTAGGGTTTTTTTTTCAATGGAAATAACATTGATATATATAATTATATCTATCAATTAATATGGGATTTGGAATAAAATTTTATCGATAAAACTATCAAGACATACTTGAAAATAAACCAGAAATCTTATCCAATCTTTATTTTAACTCTTCGAAAAGAAATCACCAATCCAAACAACAAATCATATCAATTTTTGGACTAAAATGTCTATCCGAGGATATAAACCCAAATGTGGTAACCATGGAGAGATTTGCGAAAAGATTGATCATAAATTTAAGGATCTGTGTTCCAAGAAATATTATCTTCGTCAGGAAGATTTTGAAAAGGGTACCTACCGAATTCGTCGGTCCGGTACCTACATTCTAAAGGAAGATATCATTTTCTCTCCTAATCCCGATCTTGACTACCGACCTAACCCACAAGATGAGGAATACCAAGGCAAGGCATACAAACTGGGATTCTTCGCCGCTATCACTGTTGAAACAAAGGATGTTGTTATTGACCTCAACTGTTATACTATCCGTCAGAGCCAAGCATTTGCGCTCCAACAAAGATTTTTCTCAGTTATTGAGTTGGCTTCGGCACCATTCATTTCGGGACAAGGACCTAATGACTTCGGCGATATAATATCCGCCGACGGGTGCCACATCCGTAATGGTAAGATTGGTCTTTCCTCTCATCACGGTATTCACGGGAATGGAGCCCGTTGTGTATTGATTGAGGATGTTGAAATTTTTAACTACGAAGTAGGTGGTATTGCCCTTAATGGTAGTAAGTATGTCTGTATTCAGAACGTCGAAATAGGTGCTAATCGTCAGGATATCCCAGTCCTTGGTAACTACAGTGCTCTACGTTTCCTGATTCAGTTCTATAGGGAAACTATCGTTTATTTGGCATCACTCCCGCCTGAACTTGATATCGATTTTGATATCGCTTTGCTTGAACAGTGTCTTGTTGATCTCGTTGCGATCAGCGATTGTATCCTCGATGATGTTCTATTGAATGGCAAAATTACCAATCCATCGTTCAATTTCTTTAAGAATGAATCAGGCCTTGCTGATGGATCAGGTACTTATGGTATCTTGTTTCACCCAATTGGTGTAGCTGTTAATGATCATATTGAAGAAACGTATAAGGGTAAATTTTCCAAGTATATTTCGGTTTACAATACTAAAATTCACGGTATTGCCGCCAAACCTGATGAAATTATCGGATTTAGTTCTAATGAGGAAGGCCAAGGTGTTTTTAACGACCCTTCCGGGTCAGTTATTCAGATTACTGCAGTGACTGATTCTATTACCGGTGCATATATTCCCGGAAATACATTGGTGGATTGCCAATTCCGATTGGCAGTTATTGCACTGAAATATGATATCAAGATCGGTCGAATGAATATCAACCAAGACCTTATTAATTGGAGGAATGGCGTCATTATTAATATTAATTCTTTTCTTAAATTTGGTTATAAATATAAGTGTGGGGGGGACTCAATGTTTCACGTCATGAAAGGTCTTTTTGCTATTAGGGCCGATGCCGTCGCTCACGTGTACTTCGAAAACGTTAAGATTAGATATCTCAAGAACTTGGGTCTGCTAGGCAATGAGGAGTACTGCGGGAATTATATCCTTTCCCACGATGCTCAAGTTAAAGGTGGTTATAATGGTGCCAATATTTCAGGATTCTCGCTCTTTCACGTTTTTGACTTTAAAATTAAGCGTGCTCATCTATTCAATGTTAAAACCCTTAACGGATCAGCTTATGGTTTTAAGATCATGAATCAGTCTGATAATATCTGTTTGGACGATATTATTGTTAAGGAGCTCGTAAGTAAATATAAATTTGAAGGGGGTATTTATTACGGTCAAGATTACAATGGAAGCGATGTTGAATTGACTTATTCATATCCAAATCGTCTATTTGATTCCTTTGGAATTCTTATCGAAGACGATAATTGTAAGGTTGTGAAAGTTGGTGATTACCATTCAATGTTTTTGACCGCATCTGGTGTTGCGGCCCGTTTTGTCCGCCGAGACGACTCAACTCCAAATGGAGTTAATGATGATACCAACAGTGATGAAGAGGAGGATGACTGTCCTTGCTTCTAGGTTCTTAAGTATTTTAGTGAAGATATTTTATATTAATATATTGCATTCATATGAATGCAATATGTACAAATGGTTTATGCCTTGATTGCTTTATCGGCCTTTTCCTCTTTCTGATCGGGTTTATCATAAGCCTTGGTCTTGGCAAGGTAGCATACATAGTAATAGACAATTGAATATAGACGGTACAACCATTATAGCGGGATTCCCTATTAAAGATGTTGTGGTGTTAGTTAATGCTGGGACGTGCATTATATAAGAACCTCAAGGTATCTACCAATCATCGATGTCCATACAGAAATTATAAATAAAATATTAATATAAATCGATTAGGATATTCATTATCCATTATATTAGTATCAACCAATTAATTATCCGATCGATCTAAGTTCGATAATATTGAAACCTGGATCTATTTTCAATAATTCCATATATCGATATATAGATGCACAAAACCAATTTGAAGTCAATCTAATACATGCTGCAATCCTGTCGGAAGAATCACCCTCTCTGATTATATCTAATCTCTGGCCAAGAGTCAGACCATCCATTGTATTAGTAGCTCTTGAAAATGTGTTTTGACGAAATCTTAACAAAGGTAAGTTCAAAAACATCTCACCATTAATACCAGCATCTTCAATCTTTCTTTCAAGATCCACAACACCATCAGAAACCCTAATATCTATCATGTTCTGATTATCAACTGGGGCATTAATAATAGGGTAAGGACCTTCCCCCAACCAACCTCTCATATTCATTGCAAGTGAATGGAAGGACCAAACTATATCTTCAATTTCCTTCTTTTGTTTGACACTACCTTGTTCATATCGAAATATAAAGTTCCTTGTCTCATCATCCACATCATGGAGTGCATCCCGAATTGTATTACATACTCCCACTAATTCTTGTCTAGTTGCGTAATTTTCATCGGATTCATTGAATTGGGATGGCAAAGATGAAACTCTTACTAATGTAGAAATAGATCGATCTGAGAAATAGTTACCTTCCTCACTTGATGGATCTTGGAAAACCCGGTATCGTTTAAATGTATCTAACAATTCCGAGTAAGTGAAAGCCCTCATTTCATTGTCATATGATCCATAAGATACTAATTCATGTGAATCCAGATCGACTATATCTTCGAATGTAATAGCAGTTCTTTTATTAGTAACATTTGGTAACGTCCCTTGATTGAATATGGGTAAAAAATAGGACAATTGTAGGAGTTCATATGGATCAGTTTGATTCAGTTCCGAGACAACAAAACCTTGATTTATGGCATGACCTCGCAAAGTTGAATTACAGTAAAACGATCTAGGTAGATGTGGATTAAATCGAACATCCAGTTTAATACTATCCAAATTGGGAAATTCACTATCCAATCTTTTAATCAATTTAACATCTTTTGGACGATAAGGAACATTTCTAATTCGGGTAAATTCATCAATCGGGTTATCAGCCTCTGTCAAATCTATTTGATATATAAGAGCGGCTATAGCTAAAACCTCTGATATATTATCGACAGTCATTTTTCTAACACTATGTATGGATTTTGACATCAATGACCTTTGTATTTTCCTTCCGGCCTTGTCCAATGAATCATAATCATATCCTGATTTATTAAGACGACGACTTAATTTAATATCAGGTATATTTCTGGGTGGAGAACTTAAAATTAAATTAGGCCTGGGATGCGACAATATGGATTCCAATGACGGTACTGCTGGACTGGTCATATGTTGACTGAACAATGTCGAAGATGGTGACGGTCCCATTGTATTATCAAAATATTGATAGAAATCTTCAGCCAAGACTTCGGAAAGTTGACGACCCACACCTCTTAAAGATTGATAAAGACTATTATTTTCTTGTAATGGATTAGATGCATTCAATTCCACATTGTCAAATGTTGACTGATTATCTCTAT
>Ga0114920_10000275_pt1 | contig 22492 bp, 18 predicted proteins | sample ChitaG_FD_88683 | JGI IMG/M metagenome (GOLD analysis project Ga0114920, IMG submission 88683) | Deep subsurface microbial communities from South Pacific Ocean to uncover new lineages of life (NeLLi) - Chile_00310 metaG | ecosystem: Environmental > Aquatic > Marine > Oceanic > Sediment ...
CGGAACTGGATCCTAAATCCAGCGCGTCTACCGATTCCGCCACTTTCGCTCTCGAAAGGCGGCGTGGCCGGCGGGGCAGGCTCCGCCACCGCACAGCGACCACCTTAGCGGTTGAATATAGGCTCTACGCAAAATCAAGTCAATCGCAATAGGGGTAGTGTCCTAAGTTGACTAATCTTTGACAACTGAATTTACGATATATCAAAAAATAGGAGTTGTAATATTATGCTGAAAAAGCGGTAGTGGGTCAGTTTGAACTATCTGTTGGCCAGGAAAGCATCCTTAATGTACCGCGGAGTATAAGGAGAGTCAATCAGGCCCTGCTGGATGGTTTTAACCACATCACCAGAGAAGCTTTTGCGTGGATCATAATCTCTCTCCTCGATACGTTTCATGATGTGGTCAGAGTGCTCTATTCTTGCGTCCGCGTAACTTATAACGGTGGGGTGCTTAATGAAATCGTGGTCTTCCGGCGATAGAACGACTGTGGTATCAGAATGGGCTTTCTTGGAGGTGAGAAAAACAATGATTACCTTTTCGGGCGATTCGAATGGTACACTGGTTATTACCCACAGATGACCACTTAAGAGAAATGCAGAGCCACAGTTGCACTCAAAAGTCACGTCACCGCTCAAAGAACTCCTCTGCGACTGCAAGGCTCTCAATATCTGCGAGGATAGACACTATTTCAGCCTCTGTTTTATTGCCCGCTTGCAGAATTTCTTTGTAGTCAATCCTCGTTGAGGAGCCTTTGGGGTCCTCCCACTCCTCAAGAGTGTGTGTAAAATCACGAAGTTCCCACCGAGATTTGGCGCCATGTTTGTCGAAGATTTCTCTTATGAGCTGTTCTTCTGCGTCTGACAATTTGTCAACGCCGGGGTCCTTAATAATTTCCACTTTTTGATCTTCTGGTGGAGAAATGGACTTTTTCCAAAGGCCATCGATTTGTGTTTCACCATGCACAATATTGAGGGTCTGGCTCAAGACAGGGCCGTGATCCATTGATACACAATAATCATAAGTAATTGGTCTCCCCCAACGCAGAAGTGCTTCCCTCTCTGCCAGATACAGCAACTTCATAAGCTTGAGATGGCTCATTTTGCCACCCCTAAGCCTTAGAAATAGTGCTGCGGCCTGCGTGGCCTTATCTTCTCGGTACGTCGGCTTCATAATAACAGTTGATATATCGGCAAGAGACCCAAATCAATACACCCTATCATATTATACACAGGAACATTGAAATGTCAATCACTTTGAAGCCAGCAATCAACATAAAACTTATTGAAGTTCTTTACTTTCAAGCAGATGAATAATATCTCCAATCTCCCAAAGCCGATCTGTCACGCCAGCCACCATAGCGGGTGTCTCCCTCACCGCATTGACGACGGACCAGGGCAGGAAAAGAGCAGAATATGGCGCGATACTCACGGAATTCTCACACTCGAATGGTAAAAGTTCTTGTTGCTCCAGAACCGAATCCCTACTAGGATATATGTGATATTGTCCCGTTCCGAAGAGGGATGATGAGTAAAACTGTCCAGCAGCAGGGTGAAACATGCCAATAGATCCTGCCATTTTTAAGGCATACGATGTCAGGGGCACATTTCCCGACCAGTTGAATGGGGATGTGGCTTACAAAATCGGAGCCGCCCTGACCCAGTATCTGAATCCAAATTCAATCGCCGTCGGACGCGATATGCGACTGTCATCGGATGAGCTGTTTGAAAACCTGGCCCACGGTATAAATGACAACGGTGTGGACGTAATCGATCTCGGGCTGACCTCCACTGATGGCCTCTACTTCGCAGTGGGCAGGCACGGTTACGACGGTGGTGTAATGATCACCGCCAGCCATAACCCAAAAGAATACAACGGCTTGAAAATGTGCCGCAAGAATGCAGAGCCACTCTCCGGACAGCAGGGACTCAGCCAGATTCTGGAGATGATCCAAAGCGACTCTTGCCTTAACAGCTCTCCGGCCAAGGGAATGATCGTCCGCAAAGACATCTCGAATGACTATGCCGAGCACTGCCTTTCATTCATAGACCCGGGCAAAGTGAAAGCGTTCAATATCGTGATTGATGCCGGCAATGGCATGGCTGGAAAAACCCTGTTACCTATCCTGGAAAAACTGCCAATCAAGGTAACCAGACTGTACTTTGAACTTGATGGCAGCTTCCCGAATCATCCTGCCTCCCCGATAGAACTGGAGAACCTTGTCGATCTTCAAAAGAAGATCGCTGAAACCGATGCTGATTTCGGGGTCGCTTTTGACGGTGACGCCGATCGGATGTTCCTGGTTGACAAGCATGGCCGGCAGCTCGGAGGCGACATGGTTACAGCCCTGGTCGCCAAATCGCTTCTGGCCGGACATCCAGGCGAAACGATCCTGTACAATCTTATCTGCTCGAAGGCTGTCCCGGAATTGATTGAAAGAGCCGGCGGCATCCCCGTTCGCACCCGCGTGGGACATGCGCTCATCAAGCCATTGATGAAAAAGTACAACGCCCTTTTCGGCGGAGAACACTCCGGCCACGTCTATTTCCGCGACAACTGGTTCGCCGATTCCGGGATGATCGCATTCCTGGTTTGCCTGGAGTTGATTTCAATCGAAAATCGCCCACTGCACGAAATGGTCAGGGAAATCGACCCGTACTTCCGGTCAGGCGAGTTGAACAGCAGGGTGGACTCCATACCGGACAGAATTGAAAAGGTGAAGCAGGCTAATGCAACGGGAGAACAGGATACGCTGGACGGTCTGACGGTACAGTATGACGACTTCTGGTTCAACCTTAGGCCATCAAATACCGAGCCACTTTTGAGGCTCAATGCTGAGGCCAAGAGAAAGGACCTCCTTGAAGAGAAAGTTGCCGAACTGCTCAGGATAATCAGGTCATAAAAGGTGAACGAACAGCAAAAAGCAAAGATACTGGTGGTTGATGACGACATCGGCCTGCTGGAACTGCTGGTGGAGACATTGAGTACAGTCGGCTACAAAGCTATCGGTGCGGCCGGAGGCGTGGAAGCCCTGCAGAAGCTGCAGGAGGAGAAATTCAGCCTGATGATTACCGACATCAAAATGCCGGATGTTGATGGCCTGCAGCTTCTGAGGAAAGTGCGACGTCACTACTCGCGCATGCCGGTCCTGTTCATAACAGGCGTTGCCTCGGCTGATATTATTGGTCAGGCCGCACCTGACGGCTTCCTGGCAAAGCCGTTCCGTATCTCACAGATCGAAAAACTGATAGAGCACGCCCTTGAGCACAAATCCGGGGAGTTCTCCTCCCTCATGCGCAAGGTATTGATCGTGGACGGTGATGAGGAATTCCGCACCACGCTCTCCGACGCGCTGAGTTTCAGCCAGTACATTCCATTTCACGTCTCCGCCGGCAAGGCAGCGCTAAAAGAGCTGGAACACGGCAGCATGGACGCAGTTATCACTGACTATCAACTTCCGGACATGGACGGTATTACGCTTCTGAACTCCATAAAGAAGCATTACCCCGACGTGCTGGCAATCCTGACCGGATCCCCAACATCCCCCGATGACCTCAGGTCACAAGGGCAGGCGGCTTCGGCCGACGCTTTCCTTTCCAAGCCATTCAGAGCAAGTGAATTCCTTGATCTGCTTCACCAACACGGCATCGGCTCGGCAGTCGAAAACAACTGATCCCCGACCTTCCCCGCAACCCGCACCAAAACAACATTATCTATGGAAACAGCCATGTTCTGTGGACAGCAGGTACCACATGAGGTTTGGTTCCCGGTGATCGGCCTCTTGGTGAGCAAAGAAAAAAAGAGCCCCGCCTGGGAAGGCAGGGCCCTTTTTCTATGGTAGGCTTAAGCAGGTGGATTACTTAAGCAGAACCATCTTCTTGACGCTTGTGAACTCATTCGCCTCGAGTCTATACAGATAGACACCACTGGCGAAGACCGAAGCATCCCATTCTGTGGAAATCACACCGGGAGCATCGGCAACACCTGAGATCACGTCAACTACCTGACCCTGGATGTTGTAGATAGTCAGGCAATATTTGCCGGCAGCCGGCATCGCAAACTCAATAGTGGTTGTCGGGTTGAACGGGTTCGGATAGTTCTGGCTCAGGTTGTAGTGAGCCGGAACGTTAGTGGCTGCAAGTGGCAGACCATTGATGGTTGCCATCTCGATTGTCAGGATGTCACCGTCCGCACCAGAGAGGATATCACCAGTGAAACCTTCACCCTCGATGCTGAAGACGATCACACGGGTATTTGTACCGTCAAAGCGATACATCATTTCCATGTTGTCCGCAGCAAGTTCAGGCGTGACATTACCTGTAAGAACGAGATATGCAGCGCCGATCTCTGTGTCGTCCAGAACCTTCACTGCTCCGGCATCGTGCGTGTAATTGACCTTCGCAGCAATAACTTCCTTCGGGTACGCCTGCGCGTCACCAACGACGACACGGATCAGGTAAACCAGGTCAGCGACTGAAAGCGGAATACCATCAGCGTTACAGTCGGAGGCGGCAATCGATGCCTCGATCTGATCTGGATAAACAAGAGGATCAAGGCCCAAATCAAACGCATCCAGACCCTTGATAAAGTAGTTGGTGTACATGACTGCGTCGGCTACTTCATAGGCCGTGCCGTTCAGATTGACATCACCGCGGCGATCAATCTCTTCGGCACAAGCAATCTGGACACCACCATTCACGAAGTGCACCAGACGTACTGGCCAGCCCTTATCAGAAACATCGCAATCGTCAGGAGCGCCCTGGTAAGTGGGCATTTCAGCATTGAGATCGCTGATTGTGTCAGAGTAAACGTCGATAACAAACTGCGAGATGAACAGAGTGTCACCGTATTGACTTGAAATGACATTATCAGTGCACTCAACCCAGAAGAATCTGATCGGCACAAACTGGCACTCCAGGGTACGATCGTTGCTGACTAAGAAATGCAGGACAGCCAACTGATCGGATACAGGGGGGGGACCAGGACCGTTCGTATAGCACAACGGATTATTCCCTGGTCCGTTATTAGTCTCGGCAATGGCTACGATACGGAGCAGACCGGTCGGGCAGCCCATACCGCAGTTTCCGTCGGGACCATAACGGTAGGTGAAGTACTCCCACCCACAGTCCATAATAAACTGCCCTTCATCGGCATACATGAAGCTCAGAGCCGCTGCATCATAGGCGAAGAGGAAATTGAAGCCGCCCATGGGGTAGTTCACGTAGTTACTGTTGAGCATGTTGACATCCACCGAGGTCTCCTGACCCTGGAATACACCCACGCCGCCAGCTGGTTCACCGCCGCCATATTCAAGACCACGCTTCTCGATAGTTATCTGGAACGGGACAACCTCGACCCAGAAGCAGCAGGTGTCGGCGTTTTCAGGGCTGCATGGGTCACAGGTTTCAGCGCTGTCCGTAACGGCGACACAGATCTCAAACTGTCCAGTGTACAGCGAGTCGTACTCGGTCACCCACGTCACCTCACCTGTAATAGCGTTTACAGTGGGCGTACCAGGTCCGGTGAAGGAAACAAGGCTGTAATATGGACCGTAGGGACCGCTGTCGTCGTCCGTGGCTGTCACGGTGGTGACCAGATCGTCACCCCACCCAATTGTCGTATCATTTGGGCAAATGGCAACTGGCGGAGTGTTCTGCACGCAGATCGTAAACGATGTACTGGCAGTAGCTCCACAGGTATCCGTGACAGTCACTTGAATTGGTTGTTCGCAGACATCATCACCGTCACTCAACCAGCTGATGTAACCGGATGGTCCGATAGTCATGTCGTCAGGTCCAGTGACACTGTATCTCAGAGCCTCGCAGCCGTTCGGCAGATCCTGATCATCGGCCACCACCTGGTACGTGAACAGATCACCCCAGTGGATTGTGGCGTCATCGATCGCTTCGACCGTCGGATCAAAGTTCTTGATATGAACCTTGCCCGGGGTCACCGCAGCGGCCATCAGGTCACCCGTAGCACAATCGATGACCTGGGTCGTGATCATACACGTCGGATTCGGATAGGCAAAGACTGCGTTGTCGAACCTCACCGTATCACCACCGCAGTTGTAGTTGACGGTGAAGGTGATTGCACCAAGATTGTGCATACCGGCTGGAAGACACTCATCTGTAGGCTGTAGCCTCATGGCAAGCATACGGATCATATCGGAAGGGCCAACGCCATCGGCCTGGCTGAGGTCGACCACGCGGTCGTCCAACTCGCCCAGAGCCACATTCCAGTCAAAACCCGTTATCGTGATGAACTCGCCATTGGCACCTTCAGTGATTTCGAGGACTACCTCGACGGCACTGACTGATTCCGGCAGGTCCACATCTACGTTTACGGACTGGCTGACGCAGCGCGGAAGGTCCCCTTTGGACTCAACCGTGACTGTCTGGCCAAACGATAATGAAGCCATAGCTGCCACTAATAGGGATATCAGCATCAAAGAAAACCATGTTCTTTTTTGCATCATTTAATGCTCCTTTATCTAAGTAAAGGTCATTAAAGTTTCAGGTAATTGCCCAGAGTCCATACTCTGGACCGCTACCTTTGATACCGACTTTTCCCTGTAAAAACTTGGGTATCGGTACTCGCCAATTTGAAAGTGAACCACTCGTTGAACCAGAGCGAAATGCTCCGGAAAAACGGATGGAGCTACTTAGCTTCAAATTGGACTTGGAGATGTAAAAAGAAGAAAAAACCTCCCGGGTATATCTTACCGGGTTAGGCTTTCAAATCTTTTGAACAAACCTGAATTAGAGTCTCAAACTGAGTAACTTCAAGCAAAACTTAAAGCTACCAAAGGTGCGAGGTACTCAAAACAGAAGCGCTTTTAACACAACTAGTTTCCCTAGACGGTTAAATTATAGCAGATAACTTCGGTTTTGTCAAGAGAAAAATCAAAAAAAATTGATATTCGGATAAATACTACAGTGATTAGTAATAAGTACCGGTCCCACTCCCCGGTACGACTGACTGCTGCTCACAGGCAATACGACAGGCCCGACGATACCAGGAAAACCTGACTGTTTTCCCCCTTATTTGTGTGCCACTCCCACTCCGCTGAAAGCAGGATATTCAGATTGATCACACCCAGAAGCTTCCAGTCAGCAATGAGATCCAGGCGCTCAAAGCTGAAACTTGATTGCAGATCGCTTTCGTTTTCCAGCTTCCGATAACCCCAGACTGACTCAAGCGAACCGAAAAACTGATCCAACCGGATATAGTCGAGTTCTGCCGCAAGACCAGCTTCGAAGTAGTTATCTCCTGCTCCGATCTCTGTGTTGATTTCCGACTGGTGCTCAAAATCACCGCCAAGGCCGAATGTCAGTCCATGTTTTTCGACTCCCAAAAGAGCCGTAAATCCCAATCGGGTATAGTCATAGCTGATAAGATCAGACCCCCCGAAAAGGCTCAGCTCAAAATCAATCTCCTGAAGCGTGAAGTAGTCATCCGCCAGCCTGATCTTGTTTCGACCTTCCAGTTCAGCCCGCCAGTAATCCCCTTTGTTGCCGGCCTGCTTGTAATCTTTCCACTCGGTTCGGCCAAAGAGATCAAAATCACCGTTAGCGTAGAAACCAAGAAATGCTCCCTCCGCGCCAAAGTTTGTGTAATTCAACTCACTTGAATCCGGCACCCGCCGCGTAACCAGGAAAAGGTCAATATCCAGCATCGAGAAGTCTGCAAAGAACTTACCTATACCGGCCTTAGCTCCAAGGCGATAGTGGTCATAGTTGAAAGACGAGGAGGAATCGAAGTCCACAAAATCGGCGCGAAGCTGCCACCGGGCCGAAACTGACCCGCTCAACGGCACAGTCAACCTTGCCCGCGTCTGGCCAAGCAGGTAGTCATCCCCGGGCTCGACACTTCCTTCATATCGACCGCGCCAGTCAAGTTCCGAGGTTATATCGAGCCTGCTACGGCCGAATCGAGGTCGATAGTCGGCCAACAGCTTGGCCCTGACAAACTCTGAAGTCTGCTCATATTGCGAACCCAGGAGCACCTTCCGATCTTCAAAAGGGGAGTATTTCAGATGCAGTTGGGCTTTGAGGTCGTCCAGGTAAGTCGTTTTCAGGGCGGTAGTTGCGGCAAGGGAGTCCTGTCCGGATTGTACCAGCGAATCCAGAAAGTACTCCTGCGAGATAAATTCGTAGCCAACCCCGACCGAGAGATCAAGCTCGGAACCCAAAGCAGAATCTCCGATAGCCCCGGCCAGGGCTATGAAACTAAGAAGAATACCGAGACCACAGTTGCGCAACAATCCCTCGGCACGAAAAGACTACTGATGGTTGCTAATATGCCTTTCGGCCCGTGAAAGTGCAAGCTGCGCCGCCTTCAGGGATGCAGCAGCCTGCTCCACCTGATTCTTATCTATATGCTCCCGGGCCAGATCAAGCTGTTCGTATGCCTGCCTGATGAGTTTTCGAGCTGCATCACCGGATGCTCCCGAGCCGGGTGAAATCATATCACTGAGCCGATCCGCCTGGGTTCTAAGCCGCTCATGCCGCCGGAGCATTTGCTCCATCCCCTGGCATTCACGGATGGCTTCAATCGCCATTTGCCTGGCTCTCTTGAGCGCCTGCAAAGCAGCCTTGGGTTTGTGCTCCCGTTCCATCTCCTGGGCTATCCCGAAGCTCTTTTCGGCTTGCTGAAGAAGATGTCGGGCCGCCTCGCGATCACAATCAGCGACTGTCATTCTTGCCTGTTCGACCAACTGATTTACTTTCTCAAGCTGTCGCTGGAACTTCTCCTCGATGCGTATCCGGTCACGGGAAGCACTGATGATCTTCTCGGCCGTTTTTTCCACCTGATTCGCCAGCTTCAGGGCTGGTTTATATATACGACTGCGGTAGAATTCCCATGCCCGGTCCAGGTTATGACGAGCCGATTCATATATGGCGTGAAGGTTCTGTCGGTCATCAGATGCTATCGCTTCTTTGGCCCGATCCAGAAGCTCGCCAGCCCGCTCCAGCCGGCGAACGACCGCACCCTCATACTGCTCCGCCATCCGGGCTGCTGAGAGAGCAGCTTTCGCCTTTTCCCCAGCCTGACGGCAAAGGAATGCGGCAATCCTGTATCGTCCCCTATCAAAGTTATCCCGGGCATTCTCCCACAGTTTCATCGCCTCAATCAGGGCTCTCTCGGCGATCGGGTTGTTGCTGGATCTTACTATATCCTTGGCCCGGTCCAACAGGTCACGGACCTGTCCAAGTTGGTGGCGAAGATTGTTGATCGCACCATTGTCTGTCTCACTCTGGGAGAAAACGGGAGCAGCTACCAGAGCCAAAATCAGCCAAATTACTACCGATCTGATAATTTGATTCTTCATATTCATCACCTCATCCGGTCACCAACAGATCAATTCCCGTGCCGGGAGGCATATTCTTCCAATCGCCTTGTACCACAAGTAATTAGCAGAACGCAACAGCACTCTGCTGATCGCTGACGTACCATTTGGTACAATAACCTGTCCCTGAAGGCTCACCGATAGATCCTATGGGTTGATGTCATGGTTTTTCATCCGGCTATACAGCCGCCGTCTTGTGATCTTGAGCAGCTTGGCTGCGTCGGTCTTGTTGCCACCGGTCTTCTCAAGTGCCGCAATAATCATCTCTTTCTCGGTTTGCCCAAGCCCCTGATCAACCGTCATGCTCCCGTGCTCCAAGCCTGTAAGCGGAGCATCATCAACTTCGATAGCAAAATCCTCGGTCGCCAGAGGTTCTCCACCCGAGAGAATTACGGCCCGCTCCAGCACATTCCGCAACTCCCGCGCATTACCCGGCCAGTCATAGTCCTTCAACATCACCTGCACTGACTGATCCAGTCCCGGGTGGGCGAATTTCTGTCTGAGCAGGAAGAATTCCGCCAGTTCGATGATGTCGTTCCCGCGTTCAGCCAGGGTGGGCATATGGATTGGGAAGACATTCAGGCGAAAATAGAGGTCCTCCCGAAATGTCTCCGCCTTGATTTCCTTCTTGAGGTTACGGTTGGTCGCAGAGATTACACGCACATCGACAGCTATCATATCCACCCCGCCAACGCGAAATATCTTCTTTTCCTCCAGCACCCGGAGCAACTTGGTTTGCATGGCAGCGGACATCTCGCCGATCTCATCTAAGAATATCGTTCCCTTATCAGCTAGTTCAAACCGTCCACGCTTGCGTGCCACCGCTCCGGTGAAGGAGCCTTTTTCATGGCCAAACAGTTCTGCCTCCAGCAGGGTCTCTGTCAGAGCGCCACAGTTGATGGCGATAAAGGGATGCTCCCGCCGTGGGGAGAGCTCATGAATCATACGTGCTGCCAGTTCCTTCCCTGTGCCGGACCTGCCGGTGAGGAGCACGGTGGCATCGGTCACTGCCACCTGCCGGATCATCTTCCTGACATTCTCCGCGGCAGGCGAAGAGCCGATAAACTGCTGGGAACTCTCCTGCTTCAATTCCTGCTCATAATGCCCTGCCAGAGACTCCAGCTTCTGCCTCCCAAGCAGCTTCTTCACCAGCAGAGCCAGCTCTTCAAGGGAGAACGGCTTTAGCAGATAATCGGCTGCTCCTTTTTTCATGGCCGTTACAGCCGTCTCGACCGTGCCATAGGCAGTCATGATGACCACCTCGATATTCCCTTTCTCGAGCGCTTTCTCCAGTATCTCCATTCCGGAAATCTCAGGCATAGAGAGGTCAGTAATCACCACGTCGAAGCTGTGTTTGTCTATCAGCTCCAGCGCCTCGACAGGGGAGACTGTGGTCGTAACGTCATATCCCTCGTCCTCAAGCGCCCCGCAGATCAACGAGGTCATTTTCGGTTCGTCGTCAACTACAAGTATTCTCGCCACGCTCAGTCCCTCGGCTTCTTCGGCAGCCGAATTTTCACCTCAGTTTGTTTCCTCCTGACGGACACAATCTCGACATTGCCGCCCATTTCTTCAACGATTTTCTTACTGAGATACAGCCCGAGTCCTGATCCACTCTGCTTGGTCGTATAGAACGGCTGGAAGGCTTTCTTCAATTCCCTGGGGTCCATCCCGAGGCCTTGGTCGAGCACACTCAGCAGCACCCAGCTATCGCCATCCTCAGCACGAACACCGACCGCGATAGGTCTGCCGGCGGACTGGCAGGCTTCGGCCCCGTTTATCAACAGATTCAGAAGCACCTGCCGAAGTGACCTCGGATAGCCCCTCATTGCAATCGGGGCTGATGGATCATCTGTAAACCAGATTATTTCGAGGGTTCGGTACTTGTCATGAAAATGTCTCTTGACACCGCTCATAAGCTGAGTCAGGTCAAAAGACTCAAGGGAGTCGCCTGTCAGCAGAGAATGATCGCTTCGAGCGAATCCAAGATAGCCGGAGACAATCCCATTGAGACGGTCAACCTCTTCCTCGATATACCGTGCCTCTCCGGCGTCTGTAAGCTTGGTCAGGCGCTCGGCTGAAGCCCGGATAATCATCAGCGGGTTTTTCAATTCATGCGCCACAACCGCCACCATGCGCCCAAGATAGGCATGGGTCTCATTCAGAAAAAGCCGCCGTTCGGTACGGTTGATTCTGTGCTGCAGGAGAAGAAACGCCAGCGCCAGAACAAGGCCGCCAAGCACTGATAAGCCCGAAGCATAGAAAAGGTTGTTGCGCAACTCAGAGAGTACGTCAAAGTAGTCGACGTTCGCTTCCACACCCAGCACCGCCGCAACATATCCCGCCGAATCGTAGAGGGGAGAAAAGGCAGCTTTCAGGTAGAGTTGTCCAGTCTCATAGGTCGGCGTGACAAGGGGGCAGTCAGCCTGACCAAAAAAGAGCGAGTCTATGTATCGGCTGTTGAGTCCGGCAAGGAAATAGGCTGTGTCCGGTTCAATAGCTGTGGTCACAAGGTACCTGTAGTTCTCATCAAGAATGAACAATTCTGCAAGCGAATCAGTCGCCTGCAACTGAGCAAGCACGGCCGCTATATCTGCATAAGCATCTATGTCTCCCCCAAGCAGGCGTTCAAGTTGCCCGGCGTCGACCATCACCGCGCCTGCAGCCGCGATGGCTGTCAGCCTCCTGCTGAGCTGGCTGTCCAGGAGCTGCCCCGTCCGCTGGTGGTAGAACCACCAGGCAAAGTTGGCCAGAACTATCACCAGCAGTGTGAATAAAACGATCGCAAGATATTTCCTGGTGCCGAAGAACATTGATTAATAATGGTCTCTATGATATCATTAATCAACCTAAACAGATGAAGCACTGGATTATCACATGGCGTCGCTTTCTCCGAAACGGGCAGATTATATCGAGGCAGTCAGGTTTCTGCACCAGAACAGCCCTATATCTGATCATCTCGGAATCACCCTCGACAGGATCGAGCCGGGCTTTGTAACGGCATATCTCTCTCGGTGCCCGGAACACACGCAGCAGAACGGATACCTGCATGCCGGTGTTCTGGTGACACTGGCCGACGTTGTCTGCGGGCTGGCGGCCTGTTCATTGATGGCCGAAGGGGAAAATGTTCTCTCCGTCAACATCAATGCTTCTCTCATGCGCCCGGCAAAGGCTGACCGTATCCGCGCCGAAGGCAGGGTGGTCAAAGCGGGGCGGCGTGTCTATTTTACGGAAGCGCATTTGTATGCCGAAAACGGCGGAGGGGACACGCTGGTTGTGAAGGCAAGTATAACGATGATGGCCGATTAGTCAGACCTGACAGAGACTATCTCTTTCCGACCGGGACGCGTCCTTGCGTCACCCTGGTTGAAAGAGCTACCATCCGCAGGTTGAACCCGGCCAGATCAGAATGACAGAAGAGCCTTTGTCAGAAGTACTTTATTGAAACTGACTGCTGTATGTCAAGAAGAAACTTAGGAGAATGCTAACAGGCTATGTTACAGTAGAATAGCTTAGCAATACTTCCGGAACACCTAAAGGCGGATGAGTCTATCTACTTTCTATTCTCTTGCCGACGCCACAGACAGTTTGCTGGTATCTCTTTTTTGGTTCTGCGATCAATTGGTGGGAACGTCCAGCAGGGCGGTTCTGGGCACGGCCAGACGCCTCAATGTCCCCGTGCGTGGATGCGCTTAGTCCGGCGCCGGTGGTAGGTAAAGTTTGGAGAAAGTATGAAATCCGGACACTACCGGACTACAAAAACGCTTGACAAGTGTAGTAAATTACCGATATTTATTGATGATTAGACATCCTATGGGATCTTCACGTCCCATAGGCCCCCGAAGGTACGTACCTCCGGGGTTTTTTATTCCTTTGGAAGGAGCCAGCGGTGTCACAACATAAGCAATCAAGGGTCGTGGTATTCGTTGATGGATTCAACCTTTACCATTTTATCAATCGAACCCGCTCTTATCATGGATACAAGTGGTTGGATATCAGGAGCTTTAGTGAAAAATACTTGCCACCGAGTGCCAACATATCGAGAATTATATACTTTAGTGCTTTACCTTATTGGAATCCGAAAAAAGTCAAAAGGCACGAGTTGTATATCAAAGCGCTAGAGAGTATCGGTGTTGAAATACGACTAGGTAAATTCAAAAAGGTCAAAAAACACATAGAGCTGAATTATCGTTGCAGTATTGTCTATACAACTTATGAGGAGAAGCAGACCGACGTGAGTATCGGGGTAGAAATGCTGTGTTCGGCACACAAGGATGAGTTTGATATTGCGCTGCTCATATCTGGTGATACAGACTTTGAACCCGTGATTCAGATCATTAAAGAAGAGTTTCCGGAAAAGGAAATCAGGCTTGTTGTTCCAAATCGGAAAATCGTCAAACCACTTGACGATCTGGCAGATAAATGCACCGCGATCAAAGAACATCAATTAGCCACAAGTCAATTCCCTGAGGAGATAACTCTGCTCACCGGCAGGAAGATTTCCCGCCCGAGGAAATGGACCAGACAGGCCGTTCGGGCAAAAACATAGACATTTGATACCCACCTTCTATCTCTGTGACCTTTTGCACAAGTTTCCTCAAAACAGCCTGCTACCACGGTCCCATATTCCTTGACACCCTTAGCAAAAGAAGTATACTACCGCCTGCAGTTAGACAGACAGAATGACCCCATCGTCTAGTGGCCTAGGACACCGCCCTTTCACGGCGGTAACACGGGTTCGACTCCCGTTGGGGTCACAGTATAAACGCCTTTGTTGCCATTTCCCTGCCGGAGTTAACGGAATTTTCACTGCCTTCTGAGAGCACTATCTCGCCATAGGTTAATGATGTGCGAAAGATTTCACTGCGCTCTTGCCGTGTCTGTCATTTCTGATTATCATTGATGCCTGTTTTCAGTTGGACCAGTTGGTCTGACCTAGGGCATAGCATTTGAATTTCTCGAAGGAAGCGCGTGCCAGACATATCGTCTACGAACATGAAGGTTTCTCGGCACGCGGCACCTACGTTTGGAGGTTGTTATGGGGATTTTCCGCGTTCCTTTTCCGAAGAATGAACCAGTCAGAGACTACGCACCCGGGTCGGCTGACCGTGCAGGTATTGAAAAAGCGATAGCTGAGCTAAAGGCCACCCAGCTTGAGATTCCTACCGTGATTAACGGCGAGGAGATCAAGACAGGCAAAAAGGTTGAAATCCGCGCACCGCACAACCATAATCTCCTTCTCGGCCATTACTATCAGGCAGGAGAAACTGAAGTCAGGCAGGCGGTAGAGTCCGCACTGGAGGCTCAGAAGACCTGGGCGCTGATGCCATGGGAGCATAGGGCATCGATCTTTCTCAAAGCGGCTGATCTTCTCAGCGGCCCGTACCGTTATCTTGTCAACGCAGCCACCATGCTGGCTCACTCCAAGACGGTCTTCCAGGCAGAGATTGACGCTGTCTGCGAGTTGGTAGATTTCTGGCGCTTTAACGTCCACTACATGCAGCAGATCTACGAAATTCAACCCGACAGTTCTGCCGGCATCTGGGACCGTGTCGATCAACGCCCACTGGAAGGCTTCGTCTTTGCGGTGGCGCCGTTCAATTTTGTCTCAATCAACGGTAATCTCCCGACCGCCCCGGCGATGCTGGGTAATGTCTCTATCTGGAAACCGGCCTCGACTGCTGCGTACACGTCGCATTTCCTCATGAAGATTCTGCGGGAGGCCGGGCTGCCCGACGGTGTGGTCAACATGGTTTTCGCCCGTGGGGCTGTTATTGGTGACACTGTCCTCAAGAACGAGCATCTGGCAGGCATTCACTTTACCGGGTCGACCCCCACTTTCCAGCACATGTGGAAGACAGTCGGGGAAAATATCGCCAGCTACAGGTGTTACCCGCGCATAGTCGGGGAGACGGGCGGCAAAGACTTTATTGTCGCCCATGTATCTGCCAATACCGAAGAACTCGTCACCGCCATTACCCGCGGGGCGTTTGAATTCCAGGGGCAGAAATGCTCAGCGGCTTCCCGCTGCTATCTTCCGAAATCCCGCTGGCCTGAGATCAAGCAGCTACTGCTCAAGCAGATGGGTGAGCTGAAAATGGGAGATCCTGAGGATTTCACAAATTTTGTCAACGCCATTATCGATGAGGCTGCGTTTCGGACAATCACCAAGTACATCGATTACGCAAGGAATTCCAGCGACGCGGAGTTTGTCTGCGGCGGTGGGTATGACGATTCGAAAGGCTGGTTCATCGAGCCAACCGTGATTGTGACAAAAGACCGGCATTTCAAGCTGCTTGAAGAGGAGATATTCGGCCCCGTTGTGACAATATATATCTACGAGGACAATGAGTACGCGAACACACTGCACCTGTGCGATCAGACTTCGCCGTATGCCCTGACAGGTGCGATATTCGGCACCGACCGCAAAGCTATCGCGCTGGCCGAACGCACCCTCCGCTACGCCGCAGGTAACTTCTATATCAATGACAAGCCGACCGGCGCCGTGGTTGGCCAGCAGCCGTTCGGTGGTGGACGTGCCTCTGGAACCAATGACAAGGCGGGGGGTATTCAGAACATGCTTCGCTGGGCATCTCCACGGACAATCAAGGAGAATTTCGTCCCGCCCAAGGATTTCAAGTACCCGTTCATGGGGTAGGATACAGTACAGCCTGGCTGTTCCTTCTGCGTGGGAGCAGCATGTTCGCATACAACTGCAAAGGCCAGAACCATCAGGTCTCTGGCCTTTCCGCAATCTGGTCGGCAGTTTCGTAAGCCATACCGGCACTTATCATAGCCGTACCGGTTGACAAACTGACTCCGCTACCGCCTGTCACTTGATGCCGTCAGCCAGGTCACTCAGCCGCTTGTTCGGTATAGCAACCCAGCTTTCAACTTGATGGGCACCGTGGGAACGGCAGATGATTGACACCTTTGCGGCGGTTTCCTCGTCGGGAGCCTCGTAAATGTCCATGAAATCCCACGGTCCCAGAAGAGCATAGTGGGCCAGGAAGCGCACCTCAGGGCAGTTTTCCTTGACCTTTTCCACCCATGCTGTACCCTGGCGGTCGCGCGACTGAAGCTTCGAGGCTACTTCGACAAAATGGGCGTTCTGGGAAGACATCTTTGTCATCATCACGAATGTTCTCATGCAGGTCTCCTTATCACGGTGCGATATATGTTATTACACATAGTGTCTATAAAATACCGGGAAAACATACTATCCCATGCACGCAATAACGTGCTCACCGGAAGGCCGAAACAAACCGGTGGTCAGTATTAATATACACAGTTTCTTTGGCTTGGGTATGTTTTTTTGGGTTTTATATCGAATGTGTGAAACGTATGACTACCCATGAGGTGGTCTGCTGTCTGTACGAGTCTGATCGTCACCTGTCTGGTCCCTGTCAACTCACAACCTGAAATACTCTCCGTAGTTGAACTGGAAATCTTTCGGGGTGTATTTCCCTTTTTCCTTGTTGAGGATGTAATCCTTGTGGTAGTCACCGGCGGCGATCTTTCTAACCATCGCCAGGAGGTGATCAATCTCATCTTTCGTATTGTAGATGCCGAACGAGGCCCTTACCGCCCCGTGAAGACGCGAGCGATCCCGCTCGAGAGTGGCCCGCACACACTCCTCGGACTGCTCGGCACCGATATGCAGCAATTCCCTGACATAACTCGCAGCACAGAAACAGCCGGCGCGAACACCGATTGCCCCCTCATAACTGAGGATCGCAGCCACCAGAGCGTGAGGTACTTCCACGATATTGAACGAGATCACACCGAGCCGAGTCGAAGTATTGGCCGGATCGGTATCCCCATACAGGACTACTTCCGGGATCTTTTTCAACTCTGTCAGGGCATACGCCGCAAGTTCCGACACGTGCCGGATAATCTCATCCCAGCCGATTGCATGGATCAGCCTTATAGCCCTGCCGAGAGCCACCACACCAACAATGTCAGGCGTACCGGCCTCTTCTTTTTCCGGAAGGTCACTCCAGTAGGCTTCCTCGAGAGTAACCATGTCCACCATACCGCCACCGACTTCGCCGGGGTCCCCCTCTTCAAAGGTCTCCTTATCCACCACCAGAACACCCACACCAAACGGGGCATACATTTTGTGAGCGGAAAAAACAAGATAGTCAACGTGGCATTCGGGATCATTCGGCTTGACGTCAATGGCGCGATGCGGCGCCAACTGAGCGGCATCGACCATAATCTTCGCCCCCACTTTATGCGCCTCACGTGCAAAGAAGTCCACGTCGTTGATGTAACCGGTTACGTTTGAGGCACCAGTAATGGCGACAACTTTGACTTTCGATCCCAGATGTGCAAGCTTGGCAAGGAAGTCATCCTTGGAGACAGTCCCATCCTCGTTCACGCCGACGTGATGTACCTCGCCAACACGCCGCCATGGCAACTCGTTGGAATGGTGCTCCATCAGCGTGGTGAGAACAACATCATCCTCCTCCAAAGGAAGCCTCCGGGCCAGTCTGTTGATTGCCGCAGTGGAGTTCATGGTGAAAATCACAACCTGCCGGGACAGGTCGGCGCCGACAAAGTCCGCAACGATATCACGAGATTCCTCGAACGCCCAGCTTGACAGTTGTGACTTGAAACCGGTCCCGCGATGCACATTTGAGTACCATTTCAGGAATGACATCACCGCTTCGGTGATTGGTTTGAATGTCGGAGTAGAGGCAGCGTTATCAAAATTGACGTACCTCCGTGGACCATGCAGGGTCGGCACCACTGTGTCAGCGCCAATCAAAAGACGCGGAAGATCGCTTATCGATACCTCTCCGACATCAGGCACATGTGTCTCTATACCCATGAGAACAACTCCCAGTTGTCCAATGTATTCCCATTTTAATATATGGAATTGCGAAGCAAAACAAAAGGGGGGGGTAAGGCCTAGTTCTTGTGGAGGAAATTAAGATATTGTTCGGCCCAGCGTTCCCGAGGGTGAAACTTGACAGCATGATTCTGATACTTCCTGCCGAGCTTCTGCCCATCAATGCTGCCGGATTTCAGTCTGAGAATAAGTTCACACAGCTTGTCTACATCATCGCTCTCAAAGGCCAGGGCACCGCCCGCGGCCTCGAGTTCCTGGATGGCTTCGCCATCGTGCGAACCGAAAAGAATGGGTCGACCGGAGGCCATATATTCAAAAAGCTTGCAGGGGAATGTTCCCTTTGTTATGGGTACCTCTCTGAGACTCTCAATGAGCACATCACTTGCTTTGAGGAAATAGGGGATTGTTTCAAGGGATTGCGAGCCAAGGAAGTGAACGTTTCGCAGACCATAGTCACGCACCATCCCCTCAAGCACGCTCCGTTTCTCACCTTCCCCGACAAACACGAAATGAATATCCGGCTGATCAGTCAGCTTCCTTGCAGCCTCAATAACGGTCTCAAGAGAATGCGCCCAACCCAGTGTGCCGGCATACAGAACCAGAAATTTCTCGTCCCAGCCATATTTCCTGCGGATGCCATTATGGTCAGCCTGAACAAACTCGCCACTGAACCCGGATTTGATGGTCGCAATTCTTGCCGATGGAATACCAATCGTCTTGAGATACTCAGCGATGCCATCAGTGGCGGCAATGAGGCGTTCCGCGCGACGGTAGAGCGCATGCATCAGCCACTTGAGGCCCCGAGTGAACAAAGAGCGGTCGAGATTTCCAAAATCCTCGCTTGATTCCGGTTGGAGATCCCGAACCTCAACAACAAACCGGCAACGACGAATCCTGCTGATCAACCAGCCAATCACCGGTGTGTTGACCGGAGGTGTAGAAGCCAGGACAAGATCAAAATCCTCCCTGATGCGAAACGAGTTTATTAACGAAGTAAACAGGAATATGACAAAACCGATCATCCGCCTGCCCGGATACCGGTTGGACGCCGGCAGGACCCAGCTGCGATGGATTTTGACACCGTCGATTTCCTCTGTCTGGAAAAACCTGCCACGGTATTCCGGCGGTACCTTACCATCGGGATAATTCGGCACCGCAGTCAGAATTGAGACCTTGTGGCCACTCCGGACAAAGAAACGGGCGAATTCAAAAAGCCGCCTGACCGCGCCACGTTCAGGCGGGAAATGCTGCGTAACAATGAGGATCTTCATACTTCTCCCCGATAATTCTACCGGATTTCAAGCCAATTGGCAAGGCATTTATTCCGCAATATCCCCTTTCCCCCTCCACTAAACCAAATAACTTGACAACAAGAACTACCGGTGATATTTTCCTGCAGAAGGAATCGTGATATTCCCAATTTGGTGTGTATAAAAGAACAGAAGCTTCTCGGAGGTAAGCATATGAAGAAACTAATCTTGCTGGCGGTACTGTTGTCGGCCCTGGTAACCTTCTGGGCACTCCTGATGGTGGCCGAGGAAACCAAGGAAGAGGTCAAGCACGACTTTGTAGGAGTCAAGAAGTGCAAGGCATGCCACAAGGCTCAGTACAAAACGTGGCTTGAGACCGGTCATGCCAAGACGGACCTCCTCACTGACGAGGAGAAGAAAAAAGCCGAATGCCTTAGCTGCCACGTGACCGGCACTACCGCCAAGGACTCGCTCCTTGAGGGTGTCCAGTGCGAGGCCTGCCACGGCCCCGGTTCGGATTACAAATCGCTGAAGATCAAGAGCAAGAAGAAATGGAAGGCTGACCCCGAAGCAGCCAAAACGGCGGCCATCGAGGCCGGGCTGATTTATCCTACCAAAGAAGACTGCAAGAGGTGTCACAAAAAGGAGGGGAATCCCAACTTCAAGCCGTTTGACTTCGCCAAGATGAAGCCACTTGTGCACGAGTTAACCAGCGCCAAGGCGGGCGACAAGGAAGAAGCTGCGGAAACCGAAGAAGCAAAGAAGTAACGGCAGTAAACAGACTGAGCAGGAAAAGCGGCTTTTTGGCCGCTTTTTTTTACTGGTGATACCAATTTGCAATTGTTTCAGGGGCGGACCAGAGGAAATGAGCGCACAGACACCCACTTGTGGTCGGTAACCGGGGAGACGAGATCAAGGGTTCGGGGCCGGAAGTTCTCATCGGACAAATAAGGAACAATCCTTTCTTTGACCAGGATCACACGGTGGCGGGATATTTCCTTGGCAATTGTCACGTGCGGAATATAGTGTCTGTGGGGTAGCGGCAGGTCAAGACGACCGTAGAGACTCTTGTGAAGTTGGTTTAGTGCAACATTCTCTTTCACTTCCCAGTAGATGATCGGATCAGACGGGTAAAAGTCACCAATTGAACTTAGTTCCAGTTGCAGGGGACCGACCCTCGCCACTTCGTCGCTGACAATTGCTGAAACCATGTCAAGCGACCTGGACGTCTCAAACGGGAAAACGATCGTGATGTGCGAGGCGATCAGGTTGTAGTCAGGGTCAAACTTCTCCCGCAGGAGAGAAATAATCATGTCCAGTTCCCGGGGAAGGAAAACAACCACGGCATAGAGATCCGGTCTGTTTGCGGATAGATCATAACTGCCGTAGTTGTATCGCGTCCTTTCCATCCTGTTCTTTCTTACTTGTAGAATGTGATCTCGATGCGCCGGTTTTTGGCTCTTCCCTGAGCCGTTTGATTAGAAGCAACGAAATTAGTCTCGCCACGACCGAACACCCTCATCCGTTCCTGGGCAATCCCGTATATTTCAAGATAGTGCCGCACGCGGCTGGCGCGTTTCTCGGACAGCTTTCTGTTGGCCACGGTGGTGCCGATGTTATCCGTATAGCCGTTGATTTCCAGCTTGATATCCTTTACAAAGTTCAGAAGGCCAGCCAGCTTCTTCAGCCGCTCCAGGTTGTTGGGATCAACCTCAAACGAACCGGGAACATAGTCTATGTTCAACATCATCGGCTTGGAAAACATGGACAGGTCAATGCACCCGTTGCGGTCGACCGCCACACCGACGAGCGTATAGGGACAATCATCCAGACCGTCGGGGACACCATCACCGTCGGAATCAACCGGACAACCGGAGGGATCAACCAGCGCTCCGACCGGATTGTTCGGACAAGCGTCACGGTAGTCCGGGTAACCATCGAAATCAGAATCGACTGGACAACCATTTATGTCAACCATCTCACGTGCCTCAGCGTCGGTCGCCGGGCAGTCATCCAAACCGTCGGCTACGCCATCCCCATCCGTATCCAGGGGACAGCCGAATCTGTCCACGATAGCGCCGTGTGGTGTATTGAGACATCGATCAAGATCGTCCGAAACTCCATCGTTGTCGCTGTCGCGGGAACGTCTCCATGCAAGAGCCGCCGGAGGTTGCTCCTTCCCGTTTTCATCCAGCCTCCATTTTGGTGCGGGCGGACGACGGCCAAAATGGAAATGGACGGCGGAACCCATGCCAAGCAGCCAGCGGTCACGTGCCGAACTCACTGCCGATTCAAACTCCGCTCCCGCCCCCGTCAGGTAGTCCACGCGCCCGTAGATATCCACTGTCCAGGACGACAGCAGCCTGAGCACTATAGCTGCCGATGATGAAAGAATGAGTTCGGAGGCGGCAAAGTCGGTCGTCTGATTCTTTTCCCCTTTCACTTCGTAGGTTGTATTGCTTCCCGGATCAATTCCCTTCCATACGAGCAGGCCACCACCGAGTCCGAACGTCATGTTCAACCACCTTTCAGGTGAAAAGAGCAGGCGCTCAAACATCAGACCAAGGCGCATAGCATCACAACGCAGAGGTGAATTGTTACTCAGGCTGCCAATCGAAGAAGTGGAGTCCCTGTCGATATTGTTGGAGAGTTCAAAGACGGTATAGTCAAGGTCAAATCGCCAGCGGTCGCTGAGATGGTGCCCCAGGTAAAAACTGTAGCTGTTTTCTCGATCGAAGCTGAAGAAATCGCCGCCTGTCATAAGAACCACGCTGCCTCCGCCACCGACAGAGTATCTGTAATCCTCAGCACCGGCAGAAACAGTCAACAGCATGATACCGACCACCGCAACGACAAATCTTGTCACGCTAACCTGCATGCTGGAAATGTCAGAATGCGCGAAGCCGAAAGCAATTAAAACATGGTCGTCAATAGAGCTTCTTGATTTCTACGTTGGTATAGTAGTGCGTCAGGATTTGCTCACAGGTCCAACCCGCACGTGCACGATCGATCGCGCCGCACTGACACATACCAACC
>Ga0114920_10000276_pt1 | contig 22443 bp, 15 predicted proteins | sample ChitaG_FD_88683 | JGI IMG/M metagenome (GOLD analysis project Ga0114920, IMG submission 88683) | Deep subsurface microbial communities from South Pacific Ocean to uncover new lineages of life (NeLLi) - Chile_00310 metaG | ecosystem: Environmental > Aquatic > Marine > Oceanic > Sediment ...
ACCGGAGGTGATGATCCCCTCGGCCTCTCTTCCTTTTTGATTTATGTATAGACTGTTGATCCCAAGGGCATAGGCTTTAGATCTTGCCCAGTCTGTATTATCGAAGCCGGCATTCCCAGGTTTCCAGGGATTGATAAGCTTATGGTATCCGTTTTCTTTAAGCCAGGTATTGAGGTTAAATGACCGCCGGAAAGATGTGAATCCGTGGTCGGACATGACCATAAGAACGGTGTTTTTGTCTATTTTCTGTACGGCTTTATCCAGAATTTTATCCGCCTCGATATAGATGTTTTCTATGGTATTCCCGTAATCTGCTGCCAGCTTGGGATCGTACATCGGATGCTGTTTATCTATGAGACGCCAGAACATGTGCTGCCTTTCATCGGTACTGGAGACATAGTAAAAAAGAAGTCCTGAGTCGAATCTGGAGAGCTCGTAATCGAACATTTCTTTTCTTTCACTGAGGATGACGTCTTCTAAAGCCAGGAATTCGCTTTCATCAAATATGCCGTGGTCGAGAGCCGCTGACTCTGCGGGAAATCCTTTAGTATGAAAAGAACCGAATTTTTTCCCGAGTTCTTTGATATAGTTGTTGGGCGTCGATATGGGGAGTGCCGGGTCTTCGGGATCGATGTTGATCGATGAAACATAGAGTTTAATCGAGCCGGGGCTAACGTGCTGGAGATAAAATTTGCAGATCCCGCTCACAGACTGAGTCGGGATCATTTTGAAACGGACTTTCTTCCAGTCGCTCCATTCTCCCTGGTTGAGGATGAAGACATGGTCCTGGATTTGGACTTTGGCCACAGGGTGAACGGGATCGATGTACACTTGGAATTCGATTTGGGACTCGGGTTGATCTTTTCTAAACATATTGATAGGACCAGGCAAAGCCGTTTCCATTCGGTTTCCAATCACAAAGACATCATGAATTTGTCCGCCGCCGAGATCCTGATTGATTTCGGCGCTTTCTGTCGTAAAATAGTGGAACCGATTGGGGTAGCCCTGAAGCTCGGGAGTGCCCATTCCGGAGAGAGTCCGCTGTTTGGAGGAAACGGGGGGATAATTTGCGGGCATTTTGAAGATAGTGGCAGGGATATCATAGTCTTCAAGAATTTGCCAGAAAGCCTTTCCTTTACGTAGGTTGATGATTTCTCCCCCGGATAAAGGGAAGACGAGATTCCCAACCGTTATGGTTTTTGGTGAGCCCTCTGATTTAGTGCCCGAAAATTCTGGAAAGTAGGTCTCCGGATTACGGTGAAGAAAATCGAAAATGCCGTGACCACCTGGATTCATCCCGGTGATAAAATTAGACCAGGCCACAGGGCTTTGTGGAGGGGTGCTGGTGCGGAGAGGTTTAAAATCTCCTTGACTGAGAAGACGGGAAAAAGTCGGCAGTTTCCCTTGGTTCATAAACGTGTTCATAAGTTGAGGATCCAGTCCATCAAGCCCCAGGATGAGAACTTTTGTTTTAGTGTCGATTTTCCCAGTTCCACTCGAAATTAGGTGTGAACCTTTCCCTAAAGCCAATAGAGAGCCGGTGGTCAGGCCCATTTTTAGAAAGTCCCTTCTATTTAGAACTGTCATTTTGTTGTTCCTTCAATGAGAGACTGCCCATCCATATATCCTGGGGGCTTGATTCCAAAAAGTTCGAGCACTGTTGGAGCGATATCAACGATAGATGGCGTGGATGTCGTAATTTTATGAGTCGAAAAGAATACTCCCGGAACTATTCGAGGATCGATGCAGTGATCTCCGCTCCACGCTTTTGTGTTGTCTTCAATAATGGTGGAATTGACCTTTCCTGTCACCGAATCCCATGAAACCCGGTACCCTTCACCGTATCCCACAATGAAGTCGGGGCAGTTGTCAAGATAAGGGCCCTGCGGAAGTTCATCCCTGTCAAATATTTTGTTAATGGTGCTTTGGCCGTTGTCCTCATCCGTGAGTTCACTCAGTTTTTGAATGATTTCTTGTTTAAGTGTTTGAGTCTCTTCTCCGGGGCAAACAATGCCACGGCTTTCCCGCCCTTTTTGATTGATGTAGATTCCGCCTAATCCTAAGCCATAGGCTTTGGTTCTGGACCAGTCGACATCCTTGAACCATTCCTCGCTGTCTTCCTTTCCCTCTTTAAGAGAGAGATAGCCGTTAAGGTAGAGCCAGGAGTTGATATTGATGCCCCGGCGGAATGATTTCATTCCGTGGTCCGACATGATAATCAGGCAGCTTTTTTTATCCAGCTTGGCCAAAACCTTTCCGATAAGGTCATCCATTTTTTTGTACAGGTCTTCAATGACATCGGCGTTCATTTTTGCTTGGCCAGTCTTGAGTGCGGGATGTTTTTCATCCAGATAACGGTAAAACATGTGCTGAAGGCTGTCTGTCGTTTCAAACCAGCTGATCACAGTGCCTTTCTTGGTCTTGTCCAAGGCATTAAACAGCATCGCTTCCCATTCACGGTGGTTGGCATAGGACAGTTCTAAAAAAGCCTCCTCTGAAAGGACTTTCTCGTTGAGGGCCCATGTATCGTTGGCTTCTCCCAGTGTGACATAACTCCCTAAGAGTTTGGCGAGATAAACGGAATAGATATAGGGGTGAGATATGGGTAATGCAGGTTTTTCCGGATCGATATTGAGCGGTGTGACATACATTTCACAAAAAGGGTGGATTTGAGTCACGTAAAAACGGCAGATGGCTCTGACCTTAATTCCCAAACCCGGCCGGAAAGTCAGCTTGATCCAATTGGAGAAAGTTTCGGGTTTAAGATCGATTTTTTGGCCGGAGACCTCTATTTGGACTTGTTGGCTCTCTTTATCGATGGTGATTGTCATGGGGAGGCGGAGTTCTTCGGCTTTCTTGAGCATCGTATTTTCCGGACCGGATATGTACGTATGGATAATATTGTTTTTTTGTTCGACATGGATGTTTTCCCCGCCCTCTCGCTTTTTTAATTTTTCGCTATCTTCCGTATAGAAAAAAAATGTTCCCTGGCTTCCCTTCAAGTCCGGGGCGCACATGCCCGAGAGGAGGTGACCTCGGAATTTCTCAGGGGGGAAGGTGATGGGAATCCGCAGGATTGTGCTGAATATGCCGTTTTCTCCAAGTATTTTCCAGAAAGGGACACTTTTTCGCATCCCTTTTATTTCAGGCTTGGACAGGGGAATATTGTATTTCCCAAGAGAAAGGACTCTTTTTGGTTTCCCAATTCGGGCGGAAGATAGTTCAGGAAGGTAAGTTTTGGGATCACGGCTGAGGAAATCAAAGATGTTGTGTTTGGCCGGATGACATCCTGTCATAAATGAGGACCACGCAACAGGTGAAATAGATGGGATGGTTGTCTCCAATGGGGCATAACAGCCGGTTTTTTTGAGATTGGAAAAATTTGGAAGTTTTCCCTCAGACATGAACTTTTCTGTGAGCTTAGGATCCATCCCGTCCAAACCGACAATAACCAATCTGTCGACAAGGCTTTTTTTATAGGCTTTTTGACCTCGAATTAAACGGAAGAAAAATCGAAACGGCCATGAGAGAAAAGAAAAAATGGCAAGAATAAACGTGAGAAAAAGGACCAGAAAGGACGACAAAAAAGCGAATCCGGCTCCCGGCCCGACATAGGCATGAAGAGGGAGGGAGAGCAAAATGAAAGCTAAAAGTAACAGACAGCTTTTTTGGAAGAATATTGATTTTACGAACAGCGAGGCCTGTTGATTTTTTTTGCATTTTAATGTGCTTTTTTTTGTCATTTTGGACTTAAATGAGCCGTGCCATTATGATGGGTGCAAGATCTGATATGGAAAGATCGGATTCCACCTGATTGCTCGACCAGAAAAAGGCATCGTCCCAAGTGTGCATACCCTGCAAATTAGACCGGCCAAAAATGTCTTTCTTTTTGATTGAACCTTTCATATCGAAGCCATATTCTGAAAGAACAATCAGGTCGGGGCCCCGTGAACAATGTGGTCCCGAGTAGATGTCTTCAGTGTCGAAAACCTTTCGTACAACTTTTTGTCCCAAGTATTCTAAATTTTCTAATTCAGATGCGATTTTGGTCTTTAATGACTTCTTCTCCTCTGGCTTGATACATCCATGCGGAAATTTGTCTTTGTCATGAAGATAGATCCGGTTGGGATCCATGGCAAAGGCCTTTGATGAAGGTGATATATCCGTGAGGCTCATGGGGGCGTGGGTTTGAAATGAAAGATATCCCTCTCTCTCAAGCCATACGTTGAGATACACTTCCTGCTTAATGCCCGTAAATCCATGATCGGAGAGAATGTATAATCCCTCATAGTTTCCATTTAAGCTGTGGAACAACGTGAAGATTTTTTCTAAAAACTTGTCGATTTGCCTATAATAGTCGATAAATTTCTGGTGGTAGATATGGTTTTCATCGATATAGGCATCCCAGAGAAAATGGTGAAGTCTGTCTGTTCCAGTGATGACGATCTCAAAAAAATCCCAGTCTTCATTCCAGAAGTGATCAAACGCTTTTTGACGTCCGGCCAGAGTTTTTGATAATTCGTCCCAAAGAAAATCATGGTCTTCCCGAGATTTTAGGGTGTCGATATCGATGTGGTAGTCCATTTGATTGAGAGTGTTTTCGATAGTTCGGGGGAAGACAGCTTTGGATAAATCCAGAGCGACAAATCCGGATATGAGCACACCACTGATCGGGCGGGCAGGATAGGTAGATGGTTGGTTGATGATGATGCTCTTTTTTTTGTTCTGTCCAAGGTAGTCCCAAAACGTTTCTTTTTTGATGTCTGAAAAGTTGGGGAATCTGAGGTCGTATGAATTGTCTTTTAAATCCGTAAAGCCGAAGATGCCGTGTGTTCCGGAATTTGTGCCCGTCATAAAATCTGTCCAGCTTACGGATGATATTTCAGGCAGACTGGCTTTCATCTTGTGGAGTGAACCCCTTTCGATGAGTTGAGCGAAGGACGGCATCACACCCCTTTGCGTGAGATCTTTTATAAGAGAAAAGGGGACGCCATCCAATCCGATGACGCAGGCTTTGGCTTTTTTTATCTTTTTAAAAAGGCTCATGAAAACAACTCATTATAACAGACAACACGTATTATAGATGAGGTTTAGGGAGTGCGCAAGAAAGGCGGGCTTTTCGCTCTTCGAAAGGTTGTGCTCAGGACAGGATGATTCGTGCATCGACAATGAAGCATCCTCTTCCTTTTTCATAGACGATTAGAGGATTTAGATCCAATTCTTTGATATCGTCAAAGTCTGTCACAAGCTGAGACAGCCTCTTTAGACAATCAGCGATGGCCTCAGTATCATAGATAGGCTCTCCGCGGAAGCCTTTAAGAAGCTTATATGTTTTGGTCTTTTTAATCATGATTTCAGCCGTGATTTCCCTGATGGGCGCAAGCCGAAAGGTGACATCCTCCAGAGCCTCAACGTATATGCCTCCGAGTCCAAACATCAAGGTTGGACCAAACTGAGGATCTCTGTTCATGCCCAGGATGACTTCTTTTCCTTTTCCTGCCATTTCTTCCACGATCACACCAACAATTTTCGCGTTCGGTTTCCTTTCCCGGACGTTTTTGAGGATACTTTGATAGGCCGCCTTCACTTCAATCTTATTCTGAAGGTTGAGTTTGACCCCTCCAAAATCAATTTTATGGAGGATGTCCGGAGAGACGATTTTAAGAACAACAGGGAAACCGATGGCTTGGGCGGCCTCTTGGGCTTCTTTTTCACTGGTGGCAATTTGAGAACGGATCACGGGAAAGTTATATGTTTTAAGCACATCATAGGCTTCCTGTTCGAAGAGGAAGGATCTCCCGTCTTTCCTTACCGCATCAAAAATCTCTTTGGCTTTGGATTTGTTAACCTTGTATTTTTTGATTCCGGTTTTAGGACGGCTGAGCCACTCTGTAAATTTTGTCATTTCCGCCAGGACCCGTGCGGCGGATTCGGGAAATCTGTATGTCGGGATCCCATTTTCTTCAAGGATATCGATGCCTTCTGACACGTCATAGATTCCGAGGAAGCAGCAGAGGATAGGTTTGTTGTGGGTTTTGGCTGCTGTGACTATGGTTCTTGCAATTTTCTCCACATTTGTGAAGGCTGTAGGGGTGAGGATGATGAGAGCGGAATGAATGTCCTTCTGAGTGAGTGTTTCTCGAAGAGCGGCTTCATAAAGCTCATGTTGAGCCTCTGCGATCAGATCAATAGGATTGTTAATATTGGCGGTGGGGGGCAGGAAGGTTTTAAGCTTCTTCCTTAGACTTGGTGAAAAGGGAGCGATTTCCAGCCCGTTCTGGATGAGAGCGTCTGTGGCCAGAATCCCCGGGCCTCCAGAGTTCGTTATAATCACAACATTGTTTCCCTGGGGTTTGGGTTGACTGGAAAAGGCTTTTACGATGTCGAACACTTCTTCCAGGGAATTTCCTCGAAGCACTCCACACTGCTCGAAGATAGCATCATAGACTTTGTCCGAACCGGCAAGAGATCCGGTATGAGAAGAAGCGGCCTTGGCTCCCAGACGTGTCCGTCCGGCCTTCAAGGCGATTATTGGCTTGGGATTTGTGGGGTGACTGGTGATTTCTCTGGCAATAGACATAAATTCTCTTCCATTCACAAGATCTTCGAGGTACATCAGAATGACATCGGTGTTTTTGGCTTCTTTTAGATAGAGCAGAAGCTCATTTTCGTTGACTCCAGCTTTATTTCCCATACTGATGAACATCGAAAATCCAACATTGGCTTCCTTGGCATAATCCAGGATAGCGACACAGAGAGCTCCGCTTTGTGACAAAAATGCAATATTTCCCTCTCTAGGCATCTGCGTGCCAAATGTGGCATTCATAGATGACTGAGGAGATGTGTTCATCACACCCAAGCAGTTTGGGCCGACAAGGGAGATGCTGTATTTTTCGCAGATGTCTTTAACAATTTTTTCGGCCTCTATGCCTTGTCCGCCTATCTCTTTAAATCCGGCAGTGATGATGATAACTCCCTTGATCCCCTTCTTTCCGCATTCTTCCAGAACCTCTGGGACAAATTGGAAAGGAACGACGACTACCGCTAAATCTACGACATCTGGAATTTCAATGACATTGCGGTAGCATTTGATTCCTAGAATACCTTTAGCCAGGGGATTGACGGGATAGACGATACCTTGGAAACGACTGTCGATCAAATTAGCCAGAAGCGAATGTCCTACACTTCCGGGTTTCCGTGAGGCTCCGATAATGGCGATGGATTTTGGATTAAAAATTGCATCAAGCTTGTTCATTGTGTTCCTCAAAAAAGATGAGTCTTTACTCTGTTGCATTGTAATTCCTCCGGCTTAAAAAAGCAATGGATGGATAAGTGAAGCATCCTCATTTCCGTGATTTCAAGACGGATTTCTCCATCATCTTCCCAGAACTCTAAAAAAAATCACGGAAATAGGGATGCTTCTATAGGTGATTGAAGTGAATCTCCAACCCTCTCTTGTGTCGTTTTAAGGCATGTGCTATATTCAAATTTTCGTTATGAAATCGAATTTGGAGATGAATGGTTGACAGAAAAACTCAAAGTTTCTTGTTTATTTTGTGCGGCCACGAACAACTATCCTCTCAAAAATCAGGATAAAAAGGTCGTGTGCGGACGCTGTAAGAGTCTGCTTCCTAAACCAGGAACAGTCATTGAACCGACTCCTGAGCAGGTGCAAAGATTGTTACAAAAAGCTTCACTGCCGGTGCTTGTGGATTTTTATTCACCGACCTGTGCACCTTGCCATATGATGCATCCAGTCGTCGAGAGTCTCGCGGCGAGAAGAGCCGGTGAGATTTTGGTCATAAAAATCAATGTCGACAGTCACCAACAGCTGGCAGCGGCCTTCGGTGTTCGAGGAGTGCCTACATTTGTTATTATCCATAGAGGTAGCGAGAGAGATCGGATGAGCGGAGCCGTATCGGAAACCGATTTTTCTCTTTGGGTTGCCAGCCGTGGTTAGATTTTGAAAAAGTCCAATGAAGTTGAAGAAACCATCAAAGGGGAGGGAAGACGTGGGAAAATATTTGAAAAAAAAATTGAGCCGAAGAGATTTCATCAAAGGTTCAGCGGTCGGACTGGCCGGTCTCCATGCCGTCAACCTTGGTTCTCTGATGTCCTTTGAAAACGCTGGAAAAACTCAGGTTGTTGTCTATAAAACAGATGACCGGAAAGAGGGAGTGCGTCAGGTATTGAAGACTCTGAACTTTCCTTCCCCAAAGGAAAAGCAGGTCTTTATCAAACCGAACTTCAATACGGCAGATGCAGCACCGGGTTCTACTCATAACGACACCTTGAGCCAATTGGTTTCAGAGTTGCACCAATCCGGAGCGGCGAATTTGACATTAGGGGAGAGAAGTTTTCCTGTAACAAAAGAAGTGATGGAAGAAAAAGGGATTTTCCAGATGGCGTCTGAACTGGATTTCACGGTCATAAATTTCGAAGAATTGGAGGAGAAGGATTGGATCGCATTTAATCCTCCGGGAACCCACTGGAGCAATGGTTTTTCTATCCCTCGCCCAGCCGTAGAAGCGGAATATTTTGTTTCGACATGCTGTCTGAAAACCCATGGATCTGAGGCGTTTTTACTCTGTCTCTCAAGTTGGCGGTAGGATTGACACCTAAAACACTTATGAGAGGACTTCACCGGTCCCCTGACATGCGCCGCATGATTGCGGAAATCAATCAAGGTTATACTCCACAGCTCATTGTGCTGGATGGTGTAGAGGCTTTTGTTGACGGCGGGCCGAGTAGAGGAACCAGAAAACAGGCCAATGTCTTTGTCGCGGGAACGGATCGTGTGGCCGTAGACGCCGTAGGGATTGCCATTCTCAAAGATTTGGGTTCGAATGATGCCATTATGGGAACAAAGATTTTTCAACAGGAGCAGATTCAGCGCGCCGCTGAAGTGAAGCTAGGAATTAGCAGACCCGATCAGATTGAATTAATCTCTCCAGATAAGGCCAGCCGGGAGTACACCAAAACTCTGAGAACAATATTATCAGAGGGTTGAGGAGAGAGACGTGAGCCTTTATGAATTGATTCTCTCGAGAAGGTCTATCAGGCAGTTCAGACAGGATCCTATTGCAAGAGAGACGCTCCAAAAACTGGTCGATGCGGCCCGTCTGGCTCCGTCCGGAGCCAATCGGCAGCCTTTAGAATTTGTGGTTGTGGATGATGATCACGTCAAAAAGGACCTTTACCCGAGTTTGAAATGGGCGGGCTACATCACACCACGAGGAAACCCTAAACCTGGGTATGAGCCCACAGCTTACATCATTGTTCTCGCCAACACGACCATCAGAGCCAAAGGATACGAATGGGATGCCGGAGCCGCTATAGAAAACATTATATTGACCGCAAGGGAAGAGGGAATCGGCAGCTGCTGGATAGCTTCTGTAGACCGAGAACATGTTCGTAAAACCTTACAAATTCCAGAAAATTATAAAATTGACTCTGTTGTGGCATTGGGCTATCCCGCAGAAAAACCTGTGACAGAAATTTTGGTCGATTCGGTCGAGTACTGGAAAGATAATAATGGCCAGCTCCACGTTCCAAAAAGAACACTGGAATCTATCATCCATTTCAACAAGTTTTAAGGAAAACTTATCCTACTTAGATTTATGTCCCAGCAATCGTCATTTCTGCAATTTTGATTGTGGGACCTGCCACGGCACTCCGGAATTCAAGATCGTTTCCAATCTCTTCGACTGTGTTCAGGACAGTCCCCAAATTTCCAGAAATGGTGATCTCTGAAACAGGGTGAACGATCTCGCCGTTTTCAACCCATAGGCCGAATGCACCTCGAGAAATATCCCCTGTTACAGGATTGAGCCCGTGTCCGATCGTTCTGGTAAGAATCAGCCCTCTGTCTAAAGACGTGATGATTTCTTGGGGGGTTATGCGGCCAGGCTCAAGATAAAAGTTATTTGGCCCCACCGAATTTCCTTCGGCATTCCCTGTGGTTTTCAGCTTGAGTTTACGAGCGGCATAGGTGTTGCACAGGAAATTTTTTAAAACACCCTTGTCTATGACGCGAGTTTTTTGTGTGGGAATGCCTTCCGCGTCAAAGGGATGTGTTCCCAGCTTGCCGGGCAAAAGTCCATCATCCACAACAGATATTTTTTCGTTCCCGATCTTTTTTCCGAGTTTATCCGAAAGAAACGATGTCTTCTGATAAACAGACGTCCCTGAGATGCAGGAAAAGAGAAAACCGAGAAGCCACGATGTCATCTTGGGTTCAAAGATGACTGGAATGTTCTGTGTTTTGATTTTTTTCGGATTCAACTGACGCAGAGTTCTGTCAACAGCTTTTCTCGCGGTCTCTTCAGGGGATTCGAGTTCACTAAAAAAGCGAGCTGAGGATCCCCAATAGTCTTCGACTTTTTCGTCTGTGTCTCCTCCTTGAAGGCCGACGCCCAAGCTGAAAAATGTTTCTTTGTATCCTTGAGAAAAACCTTTCGAATTGGCAAGAATGGTTTGTACTTCTCGGGATTCAAAGCTTGAGCCGTGTGAGTTCGTGATCCTGTCATCCTGAAGGGCGATCCTCTCTGTTTCCAAGGCAAGATCAATTTTTTTTCTGGATTCAAGAGATAAAATATCCGGATCATAAAGTTTCATCGAAGACTCATCTGATTCAATTTCTTTCAATTCGGGTAGGCCCGCAAATTCATCAGGGTTGGCGAGTTCAGCCCGTTCTATGGCATTTTTAACCAATCGGTGAAGAGTCTTTTCTGTCAGATCAGAAGATGCAGCAAACGCAGTTTTTTGATCTTTAATCACGCGAAAACTCAAACCGTTTGATCCGGCTTCGACTAAATTCTCAACTTTGCCGAGGCGGATATCGACGCTGAATTCACTCCCCTCATAGACAGAGATTTCGATCTCATCGGCCCCATTTTTTTGTCCAAATGCGACAAGATTTTCGGCGAGGGTCTGAAAGCGGGAAGAGTCCTTTCTGGATTTCATTTCTGCCCTCCCACAGTCATAGCAGATATTTTGAGTGTGGGGCATCCATCGCAGACAGGTGCAGCCTGTCCCTCTTTTCCGCATGTGCCTGTCTGAAGACCGAATTTGAGATCAAAACCGACCATTTCAATCTTATTTAAGATGTCGATATTCGTCCCGATGAGAGTGGCCTGCTTGACAGGCCGGGTCAACTTCCCCTTTTCGATTAAAAAACCCGAACTGACTGAAAAAGTGAACTTTCCGGAGTCCTCTACCTGACCGCCTTGGTATTTGTGGGCATAAAACCCTTTTTCGACAGATTTTATAATATCTTCCGGATCTTCGCTGCCTTTGTCGATATAGGTGTTGCTCATTCTGGGAATGGGAATGCAGGTAAAATCCTGTCTTCGGCCATGCCCCGTTAAGGGTTTCTTCATGAGAGTGGCTGACAGTCTGTCTTGGAGCATTCCGGAGAGCTTTCCTTGTTGGATGAGGGCTGTCTTTTTTGGCGCTGTGCCTTCGTCATCCATATTGTAAGATCCTCGGAAATAGGGAATAGTAGGATCATCGTAAATGTTGACCTGAGGACTGGCGACATTTTTCCCAAGTTTGTCCCAAAATATAGAGGTTTTTTTCCGGATAAAGTCGGCTTCGAGTAAATGCCCCACAGCCTCATGAATCAAAACACCGCTGTGCCCTGGAGCCAGTACGACGGGCATTTCTCCCGCCGGAGAAGGAGATGCTTTGAGAAGATGCAGCGCTTCTTGAGCCGCGTCTTCCCCAATTGTTTCGGGGGAGAGCTGAGACTGGAAGTACTCCAGCCCCACACGGCCCCCTCCACCGGAAAAGCCCGCCTCTCTTATGTTCGATTTTTCGGCGATGGCCAGACATGTGCATTTGACAAGAGGGCGGACATCAGAGGTTACCAGCCCATCGGAATTGATTACAGTGATATACTGGATTTGGTCCATGTAAGAAACTTTAACTTTTTTTATTGCACTATCGGTGTTTTGAGCGGACAAATAGACTTTTTTAACAAGTTCAATCTTTTTTTTCAGGTCTTCATTATGGGCAGGTTTCTTGACCGGGTAGTAGTTTTGAGCTTGTGACCGGAATTTAAGTACATTCGAAGTATTGAGCTGATTATTCTGCGCGATAGAAGAAGCTGTGATGGCCGCTTTTTTCATTTTAAAAAAGGATAAGTCATTTGTATATCCATATCCCGTCCGGTCACCGGCCAGAACACGAATGCCCATCCCTAGGCTGATGCTTTCGGCTGTTTCTTTGATAATATCCTCTTCCATGTTGATGAAATTGAAAGTTTTGTATTCAAGGAAAATTTCCGAAAAATCTCCTCCCTTTAGGAGAGCCGTATTTAAGATTTTCCGGAGCTCCTCTTCAGAAATGTTAAAATGATCCTTAAAAGCAAGGGTAGACTTTGTTTTCATTTTTTTGAAAATGGAAGAGCAAGAAAAAGAATACTCAATAAACCAAGAATATACTCAAACAAGTTTGTGACTAGGTGGATGCCGCTGGAGATAACAGCAATCCGCGATTCAAAACCCAACAGGATAAGTGTCAGTGCCCAACCGGATTCCCACGTTCCAAATCCTCCGAGCCCTTTAATGGGGAGATAGCCCGTCATTTCCGCGCCTGTTATGCCGAGGATTGTTTTCCAGATACTCAAACTGCCCAATGTGTATCCATGAACTTGGAGAAGAGCAAACAGGAGGACGTATAACGATCCATACTTGGCCAGCCGAATTCCGATGGAGAGAAGGAAAACGGGCAAATCTGTACGTCTTTTTCTGATCTGGGCAATGTCTTCGACTGTCAGCTGAAGTTTTTCGATCGAAACAACAGCCCATTTTTTTTGGTCGGATTTTATTATGCGGAGAAAGATACGGAAAATTGCAATAAGAATGCGGCAGAGTCCTAGAAGCTGCCAATATATGACAAGCATGATCAACAAGAACAGAACAGAAAAGAGAAGCATAAGTGGAGTTGAAAGAGATGTTTTTCCAAAACCCACAGCGAGAATGGCCAATATCAGAAAAGGGCTGAGAGAGATGAAGTCATAGACAAACGCCACGATAAAAGACGATGTGGCCGTGTTGAACGAGATCTTCAATCTTTTGTTGAGGATGTAAATATATGAAAGAGATCCTATCCGGACTGGCAGGAGATCGACAAAGAGGTTGCGGATGAAGGTGACAAGAAACATATTTCCCCAGCTGATTTTTTGAGGATAAAGGAGAAGTTTATAACGCCAGGCGCGCAGGACAGTTCCAACCAATGATATGGCAAAAAAGGCCAAAAGAGCCGGGAAAAAAATATTGGAGAGCGTGTAGAGGAAGTCTTTTGTTTCTATCTGTCCGAGAAGTATCCAAATTAAAACAAAAGACACAACGAGAGAGAGCAGGATGTATCCGATCTTTTTTTTTTGCATAGTCCATTATCTTAAACAGACTCTCTGAGTGATGTCAAATAAAATGGGGACAGGCCCCAATTAACTTATTTTAATTGGGGCCTGTCCCCATTTTATTTGACTGGAAATTGTGCTCGGCATATAATTCACTCATGGATAGAGAAGTGGATGCCATCATCGAAAGAGCTTTGGAAGAAGATTTGCCTCATGGTGATGTCACTTCAGAGAGCATTATTCCTCCCGAATCTCAATCAAAAGCTGTCATCCTGGCTGAAGAAAGCGGGATCCTTGCGGGCATTTCTGTGGCAGAAAGCGTATTTACCAAAATCGATCCCTCTCTTTCTTTTGAAGTGAAGAATAAAGATGGCCAGGAGATCAAAAAAGATGATGTGTTGGCGGAACTGAAGGGACGTTCTATATCTCTATTAAAAGGAGAGCGGACGGCACTGAATTTTCTCCAGAGATTATCCGGCATAGCAACGATAACGCATCAATATGTTCAAGCCTTGGAGGGAAGTCCAACAAAAATATTAGATACGAGAAAGACGACACCAGGACTGCGTGTGTTGGAGAAATATGCGGTTAAAATGGGAGGAGGAAACAATCATCGTCAGAGCCTTTCAGATATGGTGTTGATAAAAGACAACCATATTAATCTTGTCAGGGGAATTTCTGAAGCCGTTCAACTGGCGAGGGCGAAGGTCGGCCCGGGAATAAAGATTGAAGTCGAAACAACGTGCAGGGAAGAGGTGATCGAGGCCGTCAACAGTGGGGCTGACATGATCATGCTCGATAATATGTCTCTGGAGGAGATGAGAGACATCGTGGCGCTTGTAAAAAAGAGAGTGCCTCTCGAGATTTCAGGGAATGTTGATCTTCAAACGGCCAAAATATATGCTAATCTGGGAGTGGATTATATTTCGGTCGGCAGTTTGACACATTCCTTCAAGTCATTGGACATCAGCATGGATATTATCGGCTAAAATCATGAAAAATGCAGGGATCCTTAGGACAGATGTTCTCGTTATCGGATGTGGGATAGCCGGTGCCAGTGCAGCGCTGGAAGCAGCAAAAAGTGGTCTAAAAGTTGTTCTCATCACAAAAAATTCCAAACTCGAAGAATCCAACACGTATTATGCACAAGGTGGAATTGTTTCTCTTGGCAAAAATGACCATCCCGAATTGCTCAAAGAAGACATCATTGAGACAGGGGACGGGATCAATAATCTTGAGGCCGTTGACATCCTGGCCAAAGAAGGGAAAAAGGCTGTGGAAACAATTTTGATTAAAGAGTTGGAAATCCCATTTTCTCGCAGCTCATCGGATTCACTTGACTATGCGCAGGAAGCGGGTCACTCGCGCAGACGCATTCTCCACATCAAAGATACGACCGGAAAAACGATTGAAGAAAAGCTTATTCAGGCCTTAAAAAAGTTTTCGAATGTCACCTTCCTTCCCGATCAAACGGCGGTTGACCTCTTGACTGTGCCTCATCATTCAAAAAATTTAACCGCATATTACAAAAAACCGCAGTGCCTCGGTGCTTATGTTCTGGATAACCACAGCAAACGGGTTCATCCCATATTTGCTCCCTACACTGTTTTGGCCACCGGGGGATGTGGGGCTGTGTACCTTCACACATCGAATCCTTCCACCGCTATTGGAGACGGATATGCCATGGCCTTTAGAGCTGGTGCGCGCATTGTCAACATGGAGTATATCCAATTTCACCCGACATCTCTTTATCATAGGGATGCCGATGGTTTCTTGATATCCGAAACGGTTAGAGGGGAAGGCGCCCGGCTGAAAACACGAGATGGCCGGACGTTTATGGAAAATTACAACAGCAAAAAAGAAATGGGTCCCCGTGATGAAGTCACCCGGGCCATTTATGAAGAAATGATAAATAGCAATTCTGAATATGTCGAGCTCGACCTTGCTTCGTATGCCAAATTTGATATAGAGAAGAGATTTCCCAATATTTACAAAACATGCTTAGAATTCGGAATCGACATCACTAAAGAGTCTATTCCTGTTGTCCCTGCCGCTCATTACTGCTGTGGTGGTGTCCTCGTTGACAGTTGGGGGAGGAGTTCTCTCAAAGGCATGTACGCAGTGGGAGAAGTCGCCTGTACAGGTGTTCATGGAGCAAATCGTCTGGCTTCGACCTCTCTACTGGAAGGATTAGTCTGGGGAACAAGAAGTGCCCAGCAAATTGTTTCACATTTTGATCCCGGGATTCCCTGCGAAATTTCGGATATACATGACTGGTATTATCCCGATTTTGAAGAGGAGATAGATCCTGCCCTAATCTATCAGGACTGGATGTCCATCCGTACAACGTTGTGGAATTATGTGGGAATTATTCGAACAAGGAAACGTCTGGAGAGGGCTCGAGCTGATTTGGATTATCTTCACCACAGGGTTGAGAAGTTCTATAAAGAAGCAAAAATGGATCCCCTTGTTGTGGGTTTGAAACATGGTATCCAGGTGGCCTGGTTGATCATGTATGCCGCATTGAGCAATCCCGTGAGTCGGGGAGCCCATTTCACTACCGATTGAAAACACTTCCGCGTCATTTTCAGTGGAGAATAGATGGAACTTATTCTATAATAGCTGATTAAAGTTTTTTATGGATTGTTTTATGTTCGAAGTAGATAAAATCAAAGATACTCTCAACCTTCCCCAGACGTCGTTTTCTATGAAGGCCAAACTCGCGTTAAAAGAACCTGAAATTCTAAAACATTGGGATCGAATCAAACTGTATCAAAAGATACAGGAGAAAAACCAAAACAAACCGACGTTCGTTCTGCATGACGGTCCGCCATATGCCAACGGCAATATCCATTTGGGAACAGCACTGAATAAAATACTTAAAGATTTTATCGTCAGGACAAAATCTATGCTGGGTTATAGAGCCCCGTATGTGCCAGGCTGGGATTGCCATGGATTACCGATCGAAATTGAAGTCGATAAAATTTTGGGCGATAAAAAGAAGGAGATGTCTATTCTTGACATCAGAGAAGAGTGTAAGAAATACGCCTTAAAATTTGTGGACATTCAGCGAGAACAATTCAAAAGATTGGGTGTCTTTGGAGATTGGGACAAACCCTATTTGACGATAAATCCCGAGTATGAGGGAGAAATTCTGCGTCTGCTGGCTGCTTTTTTTGCTTCCGGGAGTGTTTACAAAGGGAAAAAACCGGTTTACTGGTGTCCCGACTGTCAAACCGCACTGGCCGAGGCTGAAATCGAATACAAAGACCGTAAATCACCCTCCATCTATGTCAAATTCCCCATGATATCCGATCTGTCACAAGAATTTCCGGCATTAAAAGGTAAAGATGTATCTGTTTTGATATGGACAACCACGCCCTGGACTCTTCCGGCTAACCTGGCCATCGCCTTTCATCCTGATTATGAATATGATGCGTTCGAAACAGATGGACATGTCTATATAGCGGCCAAGCGTTTGGTGCCTGTTCTTGCAGAAGAGTTGGGATTTAAAGAGATCCGTATTTTAGCGACCTTCCTTGGAAAAGATATGGAAGGAAAAAAAGCGAGACACCCTTTTATCGACAGGGAGTCCGTATTCGTTTTAGCCGATTATGTCACGTTTGACCAGGGAACAGGAGCCGTTCATACAGCACCCGGACATGGCCATGAAGATTATATGACTGGCATTGACTATGGTCTTGATATTTATACACCTGTGGACAGTGAAGGAAAATTTATTTCTCAGGTTGAGAAATACGCGGGACAAAACGTTTTTGACGCGAATAAGAACATCACTGGGGATATGCAGAAGGACGGAACGCTCTTAAAGGAAGTCGAGCTCGTTCATTCCTACCCGCACTGCTGGAGGTGTAAAAATCCCGTGATTTTTCGTGCGACGGCTCAGTGGTTTATTTCTATGGACAAGAGTGACCTGCGGAAGAAGTCTTTGGAAGAGATAAAAAATATCGAGTGGATTCCATCTTGGGGAGAAGAGCGAATTGCCAATATGGTCGAAGCTCGTCCCGATTGGTGCATATCGAGGCAGCGTTCCTGGGGCGTTCCAATTCCCGCTTTTAACTGTCAGGATTGCGGAGCAATATTGGCTAATGAAGATATAACTTTAAAAATTGCCGATATTTTTTCTCAAGAAGGCTCCAATTCATGGTTCATCCATTCAGCAGAAAAACTCCTGCCTCCTGAAACTAAATGTGTGGATTGTGGATCATCCAACTTTGAAAAGGAATACAATATTCTTGATGTGTGGTTTGAATCCGGTGCCAGTCATAATGTTCTGGATAGACGAGAGGATCTGCACTGGCCAGCTGATGTCTATATTGAGGGTCATGATCAGCATAGAGGCTGGTTCAACAGTTCTCTCCTCATTGGAGTAGGAGCGAAGGAGGCTTCTCCCTATAAAACGTGCATCACACACGGCTTTGTCCTGGATGATGAAGGGCGGGGGATGTCAAAATCTCTTGGAAATTTCATTGAACCGGGGGAAATCATTTCCAAAAATGGCGCCGAAATCTTGAGATTATGGGTTGCTATGCTCAATTACAAGGAAGATGCACGTTTTGGGAAAGAGACTCTCCAACGATTGGCCGAGGCCTATCGCAAGATCAGGAACACATGGAGATTCATCCTGGGGAATGTCCATGACTACTCGCCGGAAACAGAGGAAGTCCCCTTGCAGGATATGCTGGTTTTTGACAGATGGATACTCGAGAAATGCGCTTTTGTCGGGAAAAAAATTCTTAAAGCCTATGAATCTTACGAGTATCATGTAATATTTCACAGCATCTATAATTTCTTTACGGTCGATCTGAGTTCATTATACCTAGATGTGCTCAAAGATCGGCTTTACTGTTCAGGGAAAGATTCGCTGCTGCGAAAGTCGGCACAGACCGCCCTCTTTAGGGTGCTAAAATCAACACTTGTTCTGATGTCGCCTATCCTTCCATTCACTTCAGAAGAAGCATGGGGCGTCCTGCCGGATTTCAAGGACAAATCCGAGTCTGTCCACCTCGAATTATTCCCTCGATTTGAGGAGAAATGGTTGGAATCTGACATCTTTCAGGATTGGAAAAGTCTTGTTGCTGTTCGGGAGAAAGTTCTCAAGGAGATAGAAATTGCTCGCGAAAAGAAACTCGTTGGGAATTCTCTTGAAGCTCGGCTGACTCTGTATGTACATGGTGATCAATTTGTTTTGCTGAAGAAATACGAGACAGAGCTGTCCAATCTCTTTATCGTATCAGATGTGGAGCTGAAATCTGTGTCTGATGAAGACATGATTGTGGATGTTAAAAAAGCGGCCGGAGAAAAATGTCAGCGATGCTGGAACTTTTCTTCGTATGTCGGCACGAGCCAACAGTTCCCTCTTTTCTGCAAACGATGCGAGGATGTTGTCGGGAGGATGAATCTATGAGACGCCGGTCAATATATCTCGTGTTTATTACTGTATTGCTTGCCGTTGATCAGATCACTAAAGCCGCTATTTCCCGGAGCATAAATCCTTACGGTGTACGAACCGTTATCCCAGACTTTTTTGATCTTGTCCATATCCGTAACAAAGGAGCCATTTTTGGTTTTTTTTCGAATGCCGATAGCTCTTTCATATTTGTTCTTCTGACTGTATTTTCCCTGGCTGCCCTGGGATTGGTTGTCTATTATTTTATTAAGACTCCGGTGTCTGAAAAACTCATGAATGTCTCTTTATCGTTCATTTTGGCCGGAGCTTTAGGAAACCAGGTCGATCGAATTATGAGAGGTTATGTGATTGATTTTTTAGACTTTAAATTCTGGGGTTGGCATTGGCCTTCCTTTAATGTGGCTGATTCCTGCATCTCAACGGGAGCGGTGCTCCTGATTTTTATATTTTTCTTCAAGAGAGGTCCAGAATGTATCCCATCCTCATAAAAATTGGCCCCTTAACCATACACACCTATGGATTCATGATGGCCATGGGTGTGGCTTTGGGTTTGTGGTTCCTTTATGTTCAGGCCAAAAAACAAGAGATTCCAGCTTCAAAGCTCATCGATGTGGCATTCTATACCATCATTGTTGCACTGCTGGGCGCCAAGCTCATTCTTTTCTTTGGAGATATGTCCTTCTATTTACAGAATCCAAAACAGCTCCTCAGTCTTGCTCGTTCCGGAGGTGTTTTTCAGGGAGGATTAGCTTTTGGATTTTTCTTTGCTCTCTGGCTTCTCCGTCGAAATAAAATTCCTGCCTGGAAAACCGCAGACATCATCGGCCCAGCTCTTGCCCTCGGCCACGGCTTTGGTCGTTTGGGCTGCTTCAGTGCAGGATGTTGTTATGGAACGGAATGTACGGTCCCCTGGGGTGTTACGTTCCATAATGAGTACGCCCATAACCTCACGGGAATTCCTCTTCATACACTGCTTCATCCCACACAACTTTACGAAGCGTTATTGAATTTCACCAGTTTTCTTTTTCTTTTTTTCATCTTGAGAAAAAAGCGTTTTGACGGGCAGGTCATTTCGTTTTACATTATCAACTATTCGATAATCAGGTATTTTGTCGAGTTTTTTAGAGGCGACCATGAAGCGAGTATCTATTTTATTCAAAATCCCTCTCCTTATTTAAGCGTGTCCTATCCGCAGGTATTCTCTATCTTGGGCCTGATTGCAGGATTTATTCTCCTTTTTGTTCTGAAAAAAAAACAGAGTGTCTAATAAAATTTTCTTGATTCTTCCAGATTCGGGACAAGATCAGCGAGTGGATATCTACCTGTCGCAGAAATATCCTCATCTCAGCCGTTCATACATCCAAAAATTAGTGAAAGAACACCGTGTCACAATAAATAGTCAAAGTGTAAAAACCAGTTATCGCTTGAAAACAGGGGATGCAGTTGAAATAGAGATAGTCGTTCCCCAGCAAGATCCTATTTTGCCTGAGAAAATCCCGTTAAAGTGTCTCTTTGAAGATGAACATATTCTCGTGATCGAAAAGCCGTCAGGGCTGGTTGTGCACCCCGGAGCCGGAACCACCAAGCACACTCTTGTTAACGGCCTGCTTTTTTATTGTCCCTCATTGAGAGGAGTGGGCAATGATGAACGACCGGGAATTGTCCATCGCCTGGATAAAGAGACGTCAGGTGCTATGGTGGTGGCCAAAACCCAGCTGGCTTATGAGGAACTTCAGCGCCAATTTAAGGCCAGAGAGGTGGAAAAGCTGTACCTTGGGCTTGTTTGGGGAAGGATGCCTGAAAAGACGGGACAGATCACATGGGATATTGGCCGCCATTGGAAGCAAAGACAGCGGATTTCGATCAAGACGAAAAAACCTAAGGCAGCGGAAACGCATTTCACTGTTAGGCAAGAATGGGGTGAATTCTCATTGCTCGAAATTAGGCCTCTCACAGGGAGGACACATCAAATAAGAGTTCATTTTGCGGCTTCTGGGCATCCGGTTGTTGGAGATACTAGATACGGTCGGAAAAAAACAAAACTACAAATTTCTCGTATGTTTCTTCATGCTGTTCGATTAGCTTTTGTGCATCCGGGATCAAAAGAGAGAGTGGAATTCAGTTCCCCTCTCCCACAAGAGCTCAGTGAATTTCTCGAAAAACTGTCTCCTTAAATTGTTCTTTTTTTTCTTGAGAAAAAGGGAATAATTGTTGTATTATACCTCGTGTATTTTTTTAACATGAATGCGGTTTTCGAAACAAAAATGCACAATTTTTATTTAGTGTTGGAGGCCTGAAGATGAAAGATTATCCAGTAGAAAATATCCGGAATATTGCCATAGTTGGGCATGGTTCCTCAGGAAAAACATCACTGACGTCCGCCATGTTGTTTGATGTAGGAGCGACAACGAGATTCACAAAAGTGGACAAGGGAAATACAGTGACGGATTATGATTCCGATGAAATTGAAAGAAACATTTCTATCAACGCTACATTATGTCACTGCGAATGGAAAGATCATAAGTTCAACATCATGGACTGTCCGGGATATTCCAACTTTTTGTGGGATACTAGGGCAAGCTTGAGAGCCGTGGATGCCGGTGTTCTTGTGGTCTGTAGTGTTGCAGGCGTTGAGGTTGGGACGGAAAAAGCATGGGCGATGTTTGAGGAGTTCGAACTTCCCTGCATGTTTGTTATCAATAAACTCGATCGGGAAAATTCGAATTTTAAACGAACCATCGACTCTATTCATGAATTTTTCGGGAGACAGGCCGTTCCTGTTCAGATCCCCATTGGTTCCGAAGCAAATTTTCGTGGTGTTGTGGATTTGATCAACAAAAAAGCTTACGAGTTTGAAAAAGACGAAAGTGGAAAGATGAGAGAGATTGACATCCCCGAAGATCTGAAAGAGGAAGCACAAAAAAAAATAGAAGAGCTGACTGAAATGGTGGCAGAAAATGATGAGTCGTTGATGGAAAAATATTTCGAGAGTGGAGAGCTTTCCACTGAGGACTTAATCAGAGGTTTAAAAAAAAGCATCATAAAAAGACAATTTATTCCGATTTATATGGTGTCGGCACTGACAAATATTGGGATCCAGCCTCTTCTTGATGGCATGGCGAACTTTTTTCCATCTCCATTATTTAGAGAAGAAATCAAGAGTGAAGAGGGCGTTGTAAAGCCCACACTAGATGGACCTTTTTCTGCACTCGTATTTAAAACCTTATCCGATCCATATTCCGGAAGAATTTCTCTTTTAAGAGTATTCTCGGGCATACTAAATCCGGATGCGACGGTCACGAATTCCAGTAAGGAATCAAACGAAAAACTCAGTGGATTATTTTTTCTCCAAGGAGAAGAGCAGATCCCTGCAGGACAGGCCAAAGCAGGTGACCTAGTGGCTACGGCTAAGCTTAAGGTCACATCAACTGGTGATACACTATGTGCAAAAGGGGAGAGAATTAGGTTTTCTCCATTTAAATTTCCGGAACCGTCAATCTCTTTTGCTATCGAACCCAAAACTAGGGCCGATGAGGACAAAATTTCTCAGGCGATCCATAGAATCACCGAGGAAGATCCTACAGCGAGAATAGAACGGGATCCCGAGACAAACGAGCTCATTATTTCAGGGAACGGACAGCTTCAT
>Ga0114920_10000277_pt1 | contig 22310 bp, 37 predicted proteins | sample ChitaG_FD_88683 | JGI IMG/M metagenome (GOLD analysis project Ga0114920, IMG submission 88683) | Deep subsurface microbial communities from South Pacific Ocean to uncover new lineages of life (NeLLi) - Chile_00310 metaG | ecosystem: Environmental > Aquatic > Marine > Oceanic > Sediment ...
CCGGCATTTCGGGGACACCTTCAAGATCCCCTCCGAATGGGGCCGTACCGCTCATACCCTGCTGGCCTTGTACGTTTACAAGCTCTTCTTCGGAAAGACTGAGGCCCGCAAGATCCCAACTCGCGGGGCGCTCATGTACCAGAACGACCTTGGGTGGGATTATCCGGACCCCCACTCCGTTGACATGGAGGAGTCCATCCCCTCGAGGAACCTTTGGGTGATGCGCGAGCGCCAGCTCTCTGTGCTCCGGTCGCCTGATCTGTTCTACGTGGACGGTCGGAACCCCGAGACCTTCCACGCATTTGCTGGCGGCAACGCTAACCCCCTGAAGGCCGAATGGGAGACCAATGCGCAGGCGCTCATGGAGGCTGGTGAGTGGCGACGGGCCACCTTCATCGACATGCCCGAAGGCGACCTGAAGGCAGCTGTGCGTCAGCAGGCCTTGGCCCATAACATGGTCCCTGAGAAGCTCGGATCTCCGTGCCCTCCCGGAGTCTCATGCCCCATGACACACAAGCTCTCGGCTGGCCCCAGCGTCCTGGGCGACCCGACTCCCCCTGGCGTAATCCCTCCTCTGAAGCTCGTCCAGGGCACGCGGCTCCCCAGTGGCGGCGGCGGGGGCAGCGGGCTCATCCTGGGCGCAGCTGCCCTGGCTATGTTCGCCATGATCAATAAGAAGCGTCGTTGAGTCCGGGGCCGCGCCCCTGCTACACTCGGGGCGTGGTCAAGCCCAAACGCCAAGGACTCTGACGAGTTTCACGACAGTACCGGTACGGTACTGATGCTGCCCCCGCGAGCGGGGGGCTGGACATCCTCCCCAACGCCCACAAGTGGCTTCTCGGTATGGCCGCAGTGGGCATCTTTGTTGCCTACAAGCAGTCCAAGACCGGCAAATACGCCGGTGGACGCACGAAACGATGGGGGCCCTGAGCCATGGCGCGCTCTAAGCCCACCATGCGCAACCGCTTGATGGCCGCCAGTAAGGCTGCTGTCGCCGGAGCCCTGTCCGCGGTCGTCGTCCCGGTGATTTTGTACCGACATGAGGTGCGTCGCGCTGCGGAGGACAAGCCCTTCATCGACTGGGAAGACCTTGCGCGCAAGATTGTTGACATGCCTGAGTGGAACCACATCCTCCACCACATGAACGAGAAGTACGGCCGCCGAGAAGACTTCGACTGCCCGGACGGCACCACCTTCCACTAGTTTTGCACTAGGTAGGGGGTTGGCATAGGCTAGACCGCGTGCTACATGGATGGGGTGTCCAATCCTCGTCATCCTGTCCCCTTCATCCAGCACCGTGACGCCGACTACCTCGATGAGCCCACCGGTTGGGAGAAGACCGGCCTCCAGCTCCTCGCAGACATCGAAATCCTGAAGGCCACGCTGCGCTCGAGCCGTCAGAGCACGGCCGATGCCAACCATCGCGCCGAAGAATACCGAGTCGCCATGACCGATGCGCGCGGGCACGCCGAAGTCGCGGCGGTCCGCGGTGTCGAAGGCGGCTCATGAAACGACTGTGTAAAAGGCTGCGGCTGGAGCTGCTGGACCTCGCAACCATCCCCCTTATTTTCGCCGTCGCTATCGGCGGTGGAGCCATGCACTGGCTCATGGAACTGGAAGACAAAATCGATGCCGAGAAACAAATCTGAGAAGCCCTTCGACCTCGACGCACCCCTTCCGTTAGGGCCTGAGGCCGCGGGGTTCCACCTGGACATACCGCCTGGTGCTCCGCTTCCGTCCCTTCCGGGGAGGCCCTCGCTGACCGAATCTTGGCGTCAAAGGGAGCAAGATGTCACGGCGCTACTTGAGTTGCTCGAGGAAGCGCGCAATGAAGCTAGCGATTGGCGCGACAGGTGGATGCATGTTCGGATACCTGACGACCCCGAGGGCCGAGACAGGATCAAGCGCACTAATCCGCTGCCCTGGGAGACGCAATGAGCGACGAAGAGCCGGGGGCCGAGGAGACCTCGATGTTCGAGCTTCTCCTTCGCTGCCGACCGTTTATCTGGCGCGCCATGCAAGGTGGGAAGATGCCTCACGCACAGGACAAGGAAGACGCGAAGGCGCTCTGGCCGTTGATAAAGGACTTGTAGAATGCCACGCAATCGAAGTGAAGTAGAAGAGCCCATCGTCGCCCCGCGAATAGCCGAACAGTGCGACGCCTGCGGACGGTGCCTGATGGAGACCGAACTAGATTCGGACGGGACGTGGTGGGTCGAAGATGGCCAGGCGCTAGGGTGCGGATGCGCGGGCGCGTGGTCTGCCGATGGCGACGGTGGCGCCTACCAGAGCCACGATGACGAGGCCTGCATTGTCTGCAGGGACGACGATATTGAGTGGCTCACGAAGAAGCGTGACGAGCTGAGAGAGGACGTGAAGCTTTGGCGGTCCAACGCCGAGACGCTAAACAGAGAGTCCATCAATCTGCGCGCCGAACGTGACGCGGCACTCGACGCGGTCACCATCGTGACGCGGCAGCGCGATGAAGCGCGACAAAACCTGAGGAAAGCAATATGAACAACTTTCAACAATACAAACGAAAACAAAAACTCTCCCAGCTGCGCCCCTTCGTCGAAGGCGAAACTCTGGAAAGCGTGTCCGTCTCGCCCGAAGATGCAGCCGCCGGCTCGCCAATGGTTGGCGACATGATTGCGCGCAATCCATCCAACCACGCGGACAAGTGGCTCATCGCCAAGGCGTATTTTTACGAGAACTTTGAGACCGAGGCGGTTACGCCTAAGCCTGAGGCCACAAACACCATCCTCCTGGGGCTCAATGATGGCAGCATCGTCGAAGTTGAGGTCGGCGAGGACACCAAGACCATACCGGTCGAAACCAGCGACGGCCCCAGGTCCAAGTGAAACGTCTCCACAAGTTCAAGGTCAAAGCCGTATGCGCGGGCGCGTTCACGGCCTACGTCATTGTGGACAGCCTAGCCCGCCGGACTACCCATGGGCCTGCCGCCGCATATGGGGTGCAGCTGCACATCATGCGCTGGATGACCAAATACGTGACCCAGGCAGAGTTCGAGGAATTCCTCTCCTAGATTTGGTACCCTGATGGCCATGGCGATTGAGCTGTATCGACGTGGTGGGCGGGTGCCGGCCACCCGTAACCATACCCCCCGGCTTCCACGCCGAAAATACCGCTTCGGCGCCCACAAAAAGAGGCTCCGCGACCCCTCGACGCGCATGTACGAGGCCATGTTGGTCTTCGGAAAGGCCGTCGGGGCCTTTGTCGGGACCAATCAGCCAAGGCAAACGGTCGCAAAGTCAGGGATTGATGCCGTTTTCCATTGGTGGTGCAAAGACGGGCCCCGCGGAACCGGTCACGACAAGCGTGAGGATGGAGCCATCGTCGCCGCTCAGACCGCCGAAAACTTCGGCTTCGACGAGGCCCTGGTCGAATCTCTCATGCCGGCCCTGATGGAGCGCTGGCAGATTCAGCGCTGCCGAAACGGCTGCCCTCACCGCAAGAAGCCCTACTTCGACCGCCAGACCGACCCGGTGCTGGTGAACAAGCCCCTCGCGGCTTCCGAATACCGCTTCGCGGGCGGCTGACGCATCTAACAGGCTCGGTCGAGCCTATAAGAATGGCCCCCTTTGTGCGACACTGAGGGGGCCATGGCAGTTAAGCTGACCCAAGGACAAAAGGCTGGCCTTATCTTCGGAGGCGCCGTTTTGACCGCCCTTTTGATTGTTGGAAAAGCCGAAGGCGCATTCGACGGCCTCATCTCCAAATCGTCCCCGCCAAAGGCCAAGCTGCCTCCGGTCACCGCTCGATTGCCTGGCAATCCGCCGCCTGCACCGGTGGGCGAATTCACTGCCAAGGCGAAGCCGACTGTGATTGAGGGTTGCGACCCCCTGGGTGACTTCCCGCCCTATGTTGGATGCTACGACATCAATGGCGTCTGGACGCTCACCGCCGAGGCGGAGGGCTCCATGCCTCCCGCTATCAAGCCCAGTGAGATTGGCGTCTCCAACGACTTCTCGGACATCAAGATTGGCGCCCACTGGGTCATCAATGAGCTGTACCCGTTCCTCGAGGCCGAGCGCCAAGCCGATCGCCTCGCGGTCTACGATTACGACGCAGGATGGGTCTCGGACCTGCTTTACGCCGACCCCGTCTCCTTCGTCAACGACCTATTCGGGTGGAATCAGATTGGAATCACAAAGGGGGACGCCGTCATGCTCACGGCATACGCCATTGCAGCGGGTGGCCTGGTGAAGTTCATGCCCCTTGGGGCCACGGTCATTCCTGTGGGCGCAAAGCTCTCCACCGCTGTACGACTCATGGCGGCGGGCGGCGCACAGGGCACAAAGGTGGCCTTGGCTGCCATCTCGGGCTCTGAGATACATGCAGTCCTGGTCGAAATGCTGGGAGCAGAGACGGGGACAATCGGACCTGAAGGCCAATACGCCACCGACATTCCCGATTGGATGGGCGACCTATTGGCGTCCGCCGAGGAGGCTTTCTTCAAGCTCCTCAAGACCAAGACCTACCTCTACGGCTACAACGACCCCAAGAAGGTGTTGCTAGGCGAGCTGCCACAATGGGACTTCCCAGCCGTTGGAAAGCTCTACCAGTACATCTTCGCCGAGATCCTGCGATTCCAGCGACGCAAGTTCACCTGGCCCGACGGCGAACTCGTCACCTAGCTCCCCCACATCTTGGCTCCAGGTCGGCTTTATGCGAAACTGGAGCCAAGATGGCAGCCAATCCGCTTCCCCTTTTAGCCCTCGCTGGCGCTGCATTCTTCCTCCTGAAAAGGAAAGATGAGCCAAAAGCAGAGGACACCGGGAATCTCCCCAGCCCCAATGGGAATGGATCGACCGGAAATGGCGGCGATGCCCCGTCCGACGCACCATCTGACGAGCCCAGCGGCGATGATGATGCTGCCGGCTGGAGCGAGTACTCCGAAATCGCCACCGTCATCGACGAGCGCGCATTCGACGACCTAGACGGCACCAACGCCATCGAGTTCCGGCCCAACAAAGAGGGCGACGCGGTTCTCATCACGAACATCGACCACGCCTGGAGCTACGAGATGCGCTTCCCCGCCTCCTGGCAGGGTCCAGCGAGCGATTTTGGAGAGATTCAGTACCACGACGACCACATCTTGTGGGTCTCGACCGCGGGCGCGCGTCCGATTGAGGAACTGAAGCTCGAGGGTGTCCCAGACCCCTCAAAGCCAAGCGAACGCGTTTTGCTCGCTTGGATGTAGAAGGAACAAAACAATGGCCAACCCAATCCCACTCCTCGCAATCGCAGCTGCAGCCTTTTTCCTCATGAAGAAGAAAGCCCCGCGCGACAATGTCTACGTCGTCACCGACACCAACGAGCTGCCAAAAGCCGCCGCACCCTACATCCAGGTCGCCTCGAGCTACGAAGGCATCACCTCGAAGGACCTCGAGGACGTTGTGCGCCCCATCGCGGCCGCCAATCTCGGCATGGGCTTCATCATCGCCGCGGGCAGCGCTGCCAACCGCCTCAGCATGTCCCAGTTGGGTGTCGAGCTGGCACCAGATGTCTTTGACGTCACCTTCCAGGCCGCTGAAGGCTCCGGCGCCACCACGAAGGGCGTCGCTGGACCTGCCACCTTGTCTGACCTCCAGACCCTCGTGAACGAAGCTGTCGCCTTCAACAAGGCTCCCTACTCGGGCTAATCGAATGGCTAACGCTCTTCCACTCCTACTCGGCGCCACCGCCGTTTTCATGCTCATGGGCAAAAAGGGCGGCGCGGCTACCCCTACCTCCCTCGTCCTTGTCGAAGCGGGTGACACGAAAGCGGAGGTCGAAGGGCACTTCGACCCTGCGATCCACGACGGTATTTGCGGCGTCCTTGCGCTGGTCGATGGATTCTCGGTCAGCCAAGTCGCCGCTGTGGTCAGCGAGGCCGCCATCAAATATCCCAAGACCCTCTTCATCGTCGTTGCGGACGAGCCCGCCATTGAGCAGCTCGCGGCGTGGATGGGTGAATCGCTTGGCGCCGCGTTCCCCGTTGGAACCGTCTTCGCAGTCGCGGGTAAAAATCTGAACCATGACTCGACCGCCCCAGCGACCTGGCAGGTGGGCGTCACTGTTGCGAATGCCAAAGCGAAAATCTTGGCGGTCATCGATTCGGTAATGTCCGCTGGACAGGGGGTTTCTCCAGGTCAACGCGGATTTGCCTCGGCGGGCCCTGCGACGAACGGCTTCAAAAGGGGCCTTGCTGGCTCTGCGCCGGCATCGGCCCAGACCGGCGGGGGCATCTTCGGCAGCCTCCTCTCCGGCGCGCGCCAGCGCCGTGTGTTACGCTAGGCGCACGAAGAGTACGCTCTCAACCGAGAGCTAGAAAGCCGGAGGCGCTAATGTCTCCGGCTTTTGCTATTCTGCGTCCCATGAGCCGGCTCAAAAGGTCCCACCTCAAGCTCGCCAGGTCGTTCAAGTTCAGCAATTCACACTCGCTGCACAAGTATCAGACGCCGAAAGAGGCGCTCGACTGGTACATCCCCTGGCTCAAGGAGCGTCGCAAGCTCGTCGTCAAGAGCACCAAACATCACCGGCTGTCGAAGGCGACGACCACCTATTACAAGGAGATTCGACTGGGTAATGGGTGGCCCGAGAAGGGCGACGAAGAGAAGGCCTACCTGCTCGTCAGGGAGACGGTGCATGTGAAGCACTGGGCCCACTACAAGCGACTCGGGTTTGCGACCAAGTACATCCTCTTCGCCCGCTTTCGCTGGGCCATCGAGGTGCACTGCTGCCGCGAGGGCATTATGTGGGGTGTCGTGGTCCTCAAGGCCCGTGGCCACAGTGACGGCAAGGTCAGGGAGATTCTCGAGGCCAAGATTGTCGGCGCCATCAAGTCCCTGCTGGGCAAAACGTACGCCTTGGGCAGTATCCGCGAATCGGACATCAAGGAGCACACTCGCAAGATCCTCGAAGAGGGCATCGAGTGGCAGCTACGGAAGCTCTCGTAATGCGGCTCGAATGGGAAATGAGCGGACTCAACTGGGTCTCAGGGCCCTATGAGTGTCGCCTCATCCCGGCACCCAAGGGCAGCAGGCCGGGAACGCGACACCGCTGGGAGCCCCGGTATGAAGACGAGGCGATTGGTCAGCCGCAGTGCATGATCAAGTGCAGGTGGGCGGTGCGGGAGCACCACAAGGCCGCGCTTGAGGCGTAGCTACTCCCCTTCAGGAGCCGCGTCGAGCATTCGCTTCTGGGCTTCAAAGATACGGAACTCTTCTTCAATCTCCGCATCAGTCGCGCCCAGAATGCCCTCCTCGATAGGGGCCAGAGCGGTGACCTGGCCCTCGTCGCCGGCCTCGAGCGCGAGCTGTCGCGCCTCCTTGATGCCCTCAATGCGGCCCTGCTGGAAGGCCTCCGCGCTCGTCAAATCGGACGACTCGCGTTCAAAGCGCTCCTTGGGCATGGGGAAGGGGGCACCAACAATTTCGGCCCAAATTCGCTGCTGGCGTACGCGCGACGCATTCGTGATGCGGTAAATCTGGCCCACGCTGAAGACGCCCGTGGACAGGAGCCGAATGACCTCGTCCTTTTGAGCGTCGGTCCAGCGGCGCCCAGTCACATGGCGCTTGTACTCGGACTCCATGTCGGGAACGAGGTGCATGCGGCCCGTGGCGCGCGGCAAGCCCAACCACTCATTCACGTACTCAATCTTCGTCTTGAACAGATTGGCGATGGCGATGGGGTTCCAGCCACGAGCCTGGAGGTCGACAGCTCGCTCCTTCATGGCTTTGGGGTAGCGACCTTTGGTGCGGTGCTTGTACCCGGCCTTGATGAGCCAGTTCGTGATGGTGGGCGGGGAGACCTCGTACTTGGCCGCAATCTCTTTGAGTTCGGCGCCACCCTCGAAGTCCTGGGCGATGTCATCCATCGACTCCTCGAAGATGACCGCCGTGCGGCCCCACTTCTTACCCATCTTGGGGGTGCACGTCTCCGACGAGCGCGAGCGTGGTGGGCGGCCCGTACACAGGCCAGTTGCCGACCACAGTGCGCGTGTCAAAGCCATTTCCCAACAAGGGAGGAAGCTCAGCGCCCGAGGCCAGCGACGTCACGTACAGGGTGCCTGTCGCGGGGTCATGGTGGACGTCCACAAGGTCGCTGCGATCCTCCCCATTGTGGGCGGCAACCGCCATATATTGCCCATCAGAAGGGACGCCTGTGATCTTGAGAGTGTCACCGGCCGCCTGGGCCTTGAACTCGTGCGGGGACGAGAGCAGGTCGCCATGGGTCACGGCGTGGGTAATCTTGCGAAGGACGCCATCGACCGTCTTCCCGGCGTTGGAGACGCCCTTTTCGATGGAGCCGCCTCCGCTGCGCATTACGAGGTACATGCCACCGGCGACGGCGAGGAGTGGAAGAATGCTTTTTGCCATGATGTTCCTACGGGAGGGCACAGGTGAAGGGGAGGACGTCGGAGTCAATCTCGGAGATTGCGCTCACGCTGGGGATGTCGATGAGCAGGTCGAACATCGACGAGTCGCCAGTGAGCCCCAAGAAGCGAACTGGCGTCTTGGCGGCGGCCTGGAACCGGGAGAAGAGCAGGCTCTTGATTGCCTTCTCATCGTCAAAAGTGGGGAACTTGGCGTCAATCTCAGTTTGAACGTCAGCCAGGGAAGTGGAAAATACGATCTGCATGACGGACTCCTAGGGGTTGGGGTTGAACGAAGGCTGGTTGTCGGTGGGCACGAACCCCATCTCGACAGACTTCTTGGGAAGCATGGCCGCCAGGTAGGCGCTGATGGACTCCTTGGCCGAAGGCGACGACATGTCGCGGTGGCCATAGCGGAGGTAGCTCTGGACACCCATTCCCTCGAGCGCGACCTTGAATGCGTCAATGTTTCCAAGCGCAGCATTCTGATTGGCCTCGGTGTCAAAGAGGAAGTAAACGCTCATGGATTGACTGCCCTCGGGTTTGATGAAGAGCAAAAGCATCTCCAATCCAGCATTCCCGGCAAAAAGCTGAGCAACGCCGTTTTCGACCATTGCGTTCTCCTCGGCCATTGCGGCCGCTGCCACTGGGTCAAGCTCGCTTCGGTCAATCGTGCGGCCGTAGACGTCCTCGTAAAGGTCCATCTCTTCCTCGATGAACTGCCCCATCTGCTCGAGGTAGTTGTCCATGTCGAGGAACTCAATCGAGCCGACCCAGCTCGGATTCTTGCCCTGAATCATGGTGCCCCAGGCCTCATGGTCCTCGGACGTCGTAATCATGGGCATCTGAAGGGTCTTGTCGAAGAATGCACCTTCGTCCTCCAGGACGGGCAAACCTGAGATGCCGTCTGAGCCAATGTCGCCCGCGTCAGCCAGTACCCATCGGCCATTCTGCTGCACGCAGATCTTCCCATCGGCCCATGACTCCGGGTTGAGGGGGTCGCACTCGTCAGTCTTTGCAGCTGGCGCATCCGACTTCCTGGTCAAAAAGAAAGCGGCTCCAGCGAGCGCAACAAGGGGGAGGAGATTCCCGGCCATGGAGTTCATCCTAACAGGGGCGTGGTACGATGCCCAGGCGATGATTTATCTCGATTACGCAGCTACGACCCCCGTCGATGAACGCGTTCTAGAGGCCATGACGCCCTATTTCTGCGAGATCTTTGCCAACCCATCCAGCAAGCACGCCTGTGGCCGGAAGGCTGCCCGTGCGGTCATCGCCGCCCGCAAAGAGGTCGCTGTCCTCATTGGCGCGCGCCACGACGAAATCCTTTTCACCGGGGGTGCGTCTGAGGCCACGAATCTCGCCATCAAGGGCATCGCCGACCAATACGATGAGCCCCAGCACTTCATCACGTCCTCTTTCGAGCACAAGGCCACCCTGGCCGCCCTCGAGGACCTCGAGCGCATCGGGCACGAAGTCACCTACGTGACGCCGGGGCGCGACGGTGTCGTGTCGGCCAAGGACATTGAAGAGGCCATCCAAGACAATACTGTTTTGATTTCGCTAATCCACGTCAACAATGAGATTGGGACCATTCAGCCAATCGAAGACGTCGGAGAGATTGCGAAGGAGCACGACATCCTCTTCCACGTCGACGCCACCCAGAGCTTTGGGAAGATGCCCATCGATGTCGAGGAGACGGGTATCGACCTGCTGAGCTTGTCAGCGCACAAAGTCTACGGCCCCAAGGGCGTCGGCGCGCTGTTCGTAAGCAGTGGCATCCCGCTTTCCTCGCAGATCTCCGGTGGTAGCCAGGAGGGTGGAATCCGCGCCGGCACGCTCAATGTGCCAGGCATCGTCGGGCTCGGCACCGCTGCCAAAATCGCCCGCGAGGAGATGCGCGAGGAGTGGGCTCGACTCGAGGAACTTGAACTCAACTTCCTGCAGCTCGTGCGAGACCGAATTGGCCACGTCTATCTGCAGGGCGGCCACGACGCCAAGGTCCCGTGGATCACGAATATCTGCTTCGACGGGCTCGATGGCGGCGCGTTGCGCGACGCCCTGGGCGAGGCCGGCATCTGCGTCTCGCGCAGCTCGGCGTGCGCCAAGTCCAATTCGGCGTCCCATGTGCTTGAGGCCATCGAATGCCCCAAAGCACTGAGCGATTGCGCCATTCGATTCAGTTTTGGCCGAAAAACAACCCCCGAGCGCGTTCAGTCAGCTCTGAGCACACTCGAGGGGGTCGTGGACCGGCTGCGCCGGCGGGACTACGCTTCGTCTGAAGCAGCTTCTGCGGGCGCCTGAGCGGCGTCCGGATCAGCCGAGCCCTTGGCCATGCCACGGCTGATGCCGTATCCGGCCGTGCCGCCCACAATGCCCAAGAGGGTGTTGGCGTCCATTTCCCATCCCAGGAAGTGATTGAGGAATAGGGTGATGGTGGCGATCAGGTACGCCTGCCATTCGGTGCGTGATTTGAGCTTGTCGATGCCGTTCATGTGCGCATTCTAGCTAGTTTTGGGCACCACGGGGGTGTGGTATCCTGGCTCCATGCTGGAGAAGCTGCGAACGGCGCTAGGGCTCCTCGAGGTCGCTGCCATGGCCAAACGTGAAGGCCGCAAGACCAACGAGCACCTGACGAAGCTCAAGCGGGGCGCAGACGAAGGTCTCGAGGTCATGGGGGCCATTGGGAATGCCGTGCAGGGCGAATTTGGGCTCGATGACACCTGGGTCCTCGGCATCAAAGCCTTCAACGTGGCACCCAAGATTGACCCCGGCCTGCGCCGCCGGCTTCCTTGGCGCTTTATTCGGGAGGACTGACATGGGCTACAGCCAAAAACAACTCGAGGCCCTTTACCGGGAAATCGAGCAAACCTACATGCCCAATAAGGGCTGGTGCGACATTGAGAGCTGCACTGCGTGCGGAAGAGCCGAGCTTCAGGTCGAAGCCGCCAAAGCGGCCGCGCGCCGCGGCTTCTACCTCAAGACACGAGGGGCCAAGCTCGACCAAAGCGCCCAGCGGCGTATCTTTGACGACGGGTACGAACGTGGTCGCGGCATCGCCCTCCAAGAAGCTCAGCAATGGGCCGCCCAAAGCGCGCACAGAGCCGCGACGGCCGCCAAGACCGAGTGGTACCAGCGCGGGATACGCGAGGGACGAGCCCAGACACCCATCGCGGCGCCCGCGACGGACGCAAAGGCCATCCGCGCGAAGCTCCTCGACGACGTGCTTCAGGAATGCAAGGTCATCGGGGACTCCGCGCCACCGATGAACCCGGCGATGAACGCCCTTCGTCACCGCATCAAGAAGCTGCGCTGATCAGGCAGGACACGACCGGCAGGGGACTTTGAACGAGGCAAAGCCTTGCTTCATTGTCCGCTGGCCGGTGTCACCGCAGGCCGAGCACTTGGGCTCCACCGGCGCGCGACGGGGCGCCTGGCGCTTCGGAGCCTTCTTCTTTTTCTTCTTCTTGGCCTTGGCCTTACGCGCATTCTCGCGGTCGACATCAGCGCGGGCGCCCTCGAATAGAGGCGACGTCTCCATGAAGTCGTTGAACATGCTGACGAAGCCGTTGATGGTCTCCTGGATGTCCGCGTCCGGCCCCATTCCGCCACCCATGGCACCGCCCATGAATCCGCCCAGGTCGTAATCCTGACGCTTCTTCGGGTCCGAGAGCACCTGGTAGGCCACAGAGACCTCCTTGAAGCGCTCTTCCGCCTTCGGGTCGCCCGGGTTCATGTCCGGGTGGCACTGGAGGCACAAGTTCCTGTACGCCTTTTTCAGCTCGCCCTGGCTGAAGTTTCTGTCGACGCCTAATACCGAATAGTGGCTCATGACCAAATACTCCTTTGCTGGGATTCGTCCATCGACTCCCAAAGTTCGTCCAGCCTCTGCAGGACTCTCAAAAGGTTCACCGAGCTGCCTTCCTCACTCAAGAGGCGACAATATTGCCCGAGCAAGAACCTATACTCAGCTACCAACTTCATCCGTGGCGCTCTGGAGTTCCTCAACCCGTCGCTCGAGGTCCTCGACGCGCTTCGTCATCTTCTCCAGCGCCTCGGCGGCCATCATGAACACGGCCTGTGCGGCTGGCTCCATCTGGAAAGGGTTGACCACCTGCATCGCAGCGACCGGGTTGGTCTGCCGAAGGGCGTTTTGAGCCACCTGGAGTGCGTGGCCCAGAAAGAATTCTGGCTCCTTGGGGGAGCCGATCTCGAACTTCCCCATTCTAAAGGTTTTGTTTCCCTCACCGAGAGGCTGTCCGTTTGGTCCTAGGAGTCCCATTTTTTCGTCCGTTCTAAAAGCGCGCGTGCTGGAGATTCTGATTGGCGAATTCCCAGTTGATGAGCTTGTCCATCACCGCGTCGAAATAGGCACCGCGGTCAGTCTTGTAGTCCAGGTAGTAGGCGTGCTCCCACATGTCGATGGTGAGAATGGGGGAGATGCCGTAGACCATGGGCATCGCAGCGTTGGAGCCCGAGAGGACCCACAGCGCGTCGCCCTTCACGCCGACCCACACCCAGCCGGCGCCAAACAGGCCCAGCGCGCGCGTGCGCATCGTCTCGCGGAACTTCTCGAAGGTCCCGAAGTTGATGCGGATGCCGTCCATCACCATTCCATCGGGCTCGCCGCCGCCGCCCTCGTCGGTGGGCTTGAGGCTGTTCCAGAAGAAGCTGTGGTTCCACAATTGCGCGGCCGCATCGTAGAGACGGTCGTAGGGCACCTTTTGCGGCAAGTGAAACAGGTCCTCGGCCACAGGCTCTTGGGCCCCGGCGAAGATGACGGTCTCCAATGTGGTGCCGCCAGGCAGCGCCTTGATGTCCGGGAAGCTGTTGAGCGCCTCCTGATATCCCTTTTGCAGGTCTTCGTAGTGAAGCTGCATTGTGGTCGCGCTAATAGCAGGCTCGAGCGCATCGAGGCTGTACGGAAGAGGTGGTAGCTCGAACTCCATAGCCAAAGGCATCTTACCCTTCGTTGACCACGCGGTCTACGAAACAAAAAACCCCACCCCTCGGAACAAGGGGCGGGGCGGTGTCCCAATTTACAGCCTCGGCAGCTGGGCCACACGGTACCACGAAAAAACCGCCCTGCGCTGCGCAGGACGGCTCGTCTACCCTGGGAAGCTCAGATGGCTTCGTTCCAGTGGGGCTTGATGTAGCTGATGGTGTTGGTGTTGGCGCACCCGTACTTCGCGCAAATGCGCATCGACCGGCGCACGATGGCGGTTGCGGCGACATCAGTGCGGTCGAAGGCGGTGAAGGGATAGCAGCCACCGATGGCTTTGTAGCCGTGAAAAGCGTTCCAGTCCGCATCTCCGCGCGCGCCAAACTTCTCGTACGCATGGGAGTTAGCGAGCCATTTCACGCGGCGTTCAGGATTGAGCGGGACCTTGAATCGGTCCTCATAGGTCTGGGAAAGGTGAATGCAGCCGGGAGGGTGCTCCTCAAACAGCTCGGGGAGGCGATGGTGCGGGCAAACCTTGGGGTTCATCCGGCCGGTTTTCACCGCGATCTTGTAGAAGTAGTGGGCGCTGGAGCGATCTCGGTCATGTACGGGGGTGCCGTCGATCTTTGAGGCGACCTTCTTGCCGAGTTGCCACGCGCGTGAGCTGTGCTTGATGCGATGGCGGCAGTAGGAAAAAATCGGCTTGTACCACTCCTCAGGGGCTTCGCGCTTGGCGATGACCCGGCAGGCCTCCTCGGCGACTCCGCCGTCCTTCTCGCTGAACTCGTGCTCTTTGAGCGGGAACTCATCTTCTTCGGGAAAGCCTTCAGGGCGGTCGAGGACCTTTACCCCTTGAGCGACAAAGTATCCTTGGTCCTGGAGTAGCTTCTGGGCTGCTGCCACATCGCCATTGAAAGAGGGGATGTCCTCAACGTGCTCTTTGGAGCAAGACTCTGACTCAGGGCAGGCCTCAGCCTCACCGGTCGAGGTCTCGTACTGCACAAACACGTCGACGGCTTCCGCGGACGGCTCACAGGCAAAGAGCAGGGGAAAAGATAGGGTGAAAAACAATAGAGCGAAACGCATAATGGTCTTCTCTGTCGGGGGGACTTTAGCAGTTGAGGTGGTCATGAGATGCAGAAGCGGCCCCTTTTGGGGGCCGCTTCTCTCTGTTTGCGAGGGGGCTTAAAAGATCTCGCTGAGTATTGTCTTTTGCTCATCTGAAAGCTGACCATGGATAGCCAAAAGTTTTGGAATCCCCAGCTTTTTGAGCGCAGATTTGAGCGCGTCGAAGTTTGCGAGAGCCTCCGCTTCGGTTTGAGATTCGATTAGCGCTTGAAACGCTTCCCAATCTCGACCGAACTTATTCTGGAGGGTCGCGGTCTGTACCTCCGTGAGCGTGTCACGAAGTTTTGTAATCGTCTCGAGCATGATCAGAAGGGTATATCGTCGTCGCCGCTCGGTGAAGCATCAGGCGCCACGCCGGGCATCGTGGACTCACCACCACCGCCGCCGCCGCCGCCGCCGCCGCCGCCACCGCCACCGCCACCGGTGCCGGCATTGCCATTACCCTTGCCGCCCAGGAACTGGACGTCGGTAGCAATAATCTCCGTCGTCCATTTCTTGACGCCGTCTTGCTCATAGCTAGACGTTTGGAGGCGACCCTCGATGTAGACTGAGCTTCCCTTCGTCAGGTACGTGTTGCACGCCTTGGCGCTATTGCCCCAGACGGTCACCCGGTGCCACTCCGTCTCCTCGATGCGCTCGTTCGACTTGTTGTTGTATGCGCGCGTTGTAGCGATGTTGAGGCGACACACTTGGGTGCCTGCCCCCGTCACTTTGCCTTCGGGGTCCCGGCCTAAATTTCCGACCAAAATTACTTTGTTCACTCCTGCCATATCCTTACTCCTCTTCTTCTTCGTGTTTCTCTGCGTCCACGTCCGGACGGTTGTGGTTCTTCAACTCTTCGATGCTGTAATAGCCTTCGGACCAGAGCACTCCCTGGATAAAACCGAGCCATCGAAAGCCTTTCTCGCGGCGCCCTTCCATGAAGAAGGCAATCGCCTTAGGGACCATCGTCAGCGCGTGCTTCAAGGACGGAGCAACGCCGGGATCCTGGTCGTCAGCGATATCACGCTCCAAGTCCTTCCCGTACATCTCCAGGATAGCGATGCACTTCTCGTTCAGCATTCCCATTACGAATCCCCCTCCTGGCCGAGCGCCTTGCGCATCGTGCTCTTCATCGACATCTCGAACAGGTGACATGGCCTCCGCCCCCTCCCGATGATTACATCCGCGATACTCATCGCTGCTAACAGGGCGTAGCCCCGTGTCCCAAATGCCGTGTTCACGAATCCTCCTGTCTCGCCCGCATCTTGCCGACGAGCCTGAACTTGATCTCGTGGACCAGTTCGTTGAGTAGGCCAACACGCGTGGCTCGACGCGCCCGCGACTCCAGCAGCTTCATCTGGAGCAAGCCCACAATCTCCTCATCGGTGAGCCCTCGAGCCCATGCAATTCGGGTGTTGTTCTTCTCGTTCTTCTCGCCCCCTCTGTCGGCTGACGGACGCGCGACCCGGGGTGCGGGTTGTCTTTTACTTGGTTCCATTTTTCAAAACATTTCCTGCTGCCCATTGGTGATTCGGTAATAGACCTGCTTGCAGCGAAGCACGTCCTCGAGAGCGTGGTGAGCCCCCTCGTTGGGGATTCCAAAAAAGTCACAGCAGGCATCAAGGCTCTGCCGCTTGAGTCCGCGGGGGACCAGATGCGTCATGGCGAGCCCCTGAGTGTCCTCCCAGGACCTCGAGATGCGCTCGTCCGAAATGCTCTTCATCCGAGCCTCCCCCCGAATAATCGGCAGGTCGAAACCCGCGACGTTGTGCCCGATGATGATGGCATCCTCGAGGTAACTGCAGACGCGATCCCAAATCTGTTCGAGATACCGAGCCCCGGTCCAGTCGCGCTCGTTGTAACGGCCGACCTCTAGCGCTCTGGCCTCCGCGCGCTCCATGAACTTCGGCTTCACACGTACCGACCAGTCCCCCAGCAGGTCGTGCGAAAAGCCCAGCTCAGTGATTTCGTGGAAACCAGGGATGGTACCCGTGGTCTCAACATCGAAAAACACGCGCGGGCGCTTACGGTAGGGGACGAAGGCTTGCCTCATGCTCGGAGATCCATGCGGATAAAGTGCACAGCTTGAACTCGATAGTTTGAGTTCGGGTCATAGGGGGGAGGCCTAAACGGATTGCATCCCAGAAAGGGCCGAAGCCTTGAAGGGCCTCGCGTTTCTTGCGCATCACGGGAGCAACACTCAGTCGCAGATAGTAACGCGGAAGTGCACCCGGAGGTGCTGGCCACTGGCGAACCAGGCGGGCCATGGGTATTGATACACGGCGCGGCCTACCCCGTCAAGGGGCCTTAGTTGACCGGGCCCTTTGGCACGAGATCGACAAGACCGAGTTCCTCGAGCTTGCACATCACGGCATCCTCCACCGAGCAAGACGGCTGCCAGCCGCGCGACATCGCCACAAGATAGACTTTGGCCGCGAGACGCGCATCGACGCTTAGAAGCTCGTCCTCGACCTCACCGCCTGCAGCAAGGAACTCGGTGCACGCCTCTTGAAAGTCGGCCGCGTACAAGGTCACCTCCAGGTCCTTGAGGATGGCGAGGGGGTCGCTCATGTCGTCGGGTTCGCTCACGGAATTACCGTGGCCACTGGAACCCCAGCCGTCAAGTCTAGCGGGGCCGAAATCCAGGCCGCCACAGCTTGATCGTCTCGGTGGTGGAGTGACCACCCTCCGTCTTCACCACCGTGACCTCGGTGTAAGGGCGATCCCTCATCTTCTTGAAGGCCTTCTCGAGGCGCTCAATCGCAGCGTTGAACCTGTCGCTCAACGACGACCCTTGCGTTTCGACATCAGGAAGAGGGCGCCAGCGGCAAGCAGGAACGGAGCGATGGAGTGACCACCCTCGTTGTCGCCCCTCGTCCTCATCCCCACAACCTTCTCAGGCTGCTCGGAAGCCAGGCGCTGTGCCTGCTCCACGGCCTTGGCAATCTCCGCATCGATGTCCTCGTCGCTGCCCATCTGGCGCGTCAGCTCATCGGCGACGCTCGTCCAGAAAGCCTCGACGAAGGTCTGGTAGTGATCGCGCATTTCCTCTAGGGAAGCAGCGGAGAGATCTCTCTCATCCCCGATAACGACCAGCTCATTTGCGAGCTTCCAGACCGTCTGATTGTCGGCCCATGCCGGGACGCCCTCGAGTTCCTCGGAGTACTCACCGTCGAACAAGGGAGGCGAGATCAGGTCGTAGGCATCATAGGGGTCGTCGGCGCCCTCGACGGCCTCGACGTACCAGTTCAGGCGCCCGCTGAATTCGTGCAGGTCATCGCGCCATTTGTCGAACAGCTCGGTGTCCCGATGCTCGAACATCTTCGCCTCGACCTCCTCAAGCATTTCGGCCTGGTCCTTGTAGACGGCCAGGATTGCGAAGAACGTGTCGGGATCCGCATAAGCGTCGTAGAACTCGACGATCTGCTCGTGCATCTCGTCGACGTCGATGTAGGGAATCTTTTCGTCCTGAGCCATCAGAATATTGGGTTGTTGAAGGTCTCTGGCAACATACGCACCATAGGGTTGCGCCTGCTCGTTGAGCGACGCTCTTCACGCTTGGTGAGCCGTTGGGCCCGGCGCTCTTCTCGTTTGGCGGCCTTTTGAATACGCGCCTTGTCTTTGGCGCGGGCTTCGGTCCAGAACCTTTGGAGCTGGTCCTTGCTCGAGGGCAATAAGCCCTGCTGATACTTCCACGACCGCTTGGCGCGCGACGCGTCGAGAATGCGCATCACGTAGGCGTCTTGCAGGTCCATCAGGCGAATCTTCGCCCCCTGCTGCCCTTTGACCGCGACGATCTTGGCGCGCAGGACCTCGGACACATTGACCTCGGCCAGGTACTTCTTGTCCTTGTTCTTCCCAGACAGGGCCAACAGCGGATTACAGAACACGGAGAAGCGACCATCCTTGGCGGCCTTCTGCTGACGCGCGCTGATGTCGAAGTCCTTGTCGTCAGTCGGGTACCAATAGATGCCGCGTGCGCAGCTGTTCCAATATGCCCCCGCAAACTCGGCGAACTTGGGGTAGTTCAGCGCCTGCTTTTCCAGGGCGACCTTGACCGTGGAGGTGCGTGGATTAGGGATTGGCATCAGACCCGGATTGATTTTAGCAGACTTATTGGGCTTATCGGGACGAAGTCGTGTCCAACCCATGTGGCGCAGCTTTTTACTGGGAAGCCGCTCTTGGTACGATACCTCTACCAAGACCTCCTCACCCTTATCAATCGCTTTTTTGACTTGCTTCTCTTTGTCTCTAGGGAGCCCGCTAAGCTGCCCTACCTCAACAAGCTCACCAGAGTCGTACTGGTAAGCCTGGAAGATTAGTTTGGATTTCCCAGGCCGATAGGACCGAAGGAGGACGTCGGTCGCATTTGACTTTCGAAGCGGCTTGAACTTGTACCAGGACCCCATCGGTTCTTCCGAACCGGCCCGGTTGTAGATGTAGACAGACCCCTTTGGCTTGATGACGACGCCTTCGGCATTCTGACGCTTGGCCTCGCGTAGAGCGGATTTGATCTTCTTCCAACTGTAGGTTTTGACGGCACGGACATCTCCTCTGGAGCTAAAGGTTTGCCGGACAATCGCGTCCCGCTCCTCCCACGGAAGGTCAGCGACGCGCTCGCCCTTGAACTCCAGGACATCATAGACGTGCAACTCAAGTTTGCCACCCAACGCGTTAGTTTGCTCTAGGGCTCGTTCAGGCGTGCTCTGCACAATAGAGCCAATCGCCGAGATGCTCTGCTTGCCCTTGACCAAATAGACCAGCTCACCCAGCCAGGAGCTGCCCTTGGGCGACTGCGCCTTCACCGATGTGGAGATGCCAGGCAGCTGCGCCGTCACGCTTTTCCCACGACGGGTCGACAGGGTGACCTTGCCCGCCTTGGAGACCACGGCGAACATCTTGTAGCCGTCGTCTTTAATCTGGACAGCCAGGTCCTCCTTCTCGTGCTTGCGCAGCACCGTGTCGAGATGCGCCACCTTCTTGAGGCGCATGAAGGAGACGGGTTTCACGCGGCGCCCCAGGATTTCACTGTGTAGCCCGCGCCCGCCAGGATGTCGGCGGCCACGGTGGCGCGGTGCCCAGAGGCGCAAAGCAAATCAAAGGACTCGTGGGGCCCGTGGGCTCCAGCAATGTGCAATAGGGTTTTGCGCATCCACTCCCGTATCTGCGGGGTCAGCCTGACCGGCACCTCGACTTTGATGTCGGATGGGACTGGGTGACGGTGGCGCTCTTCTTCCGTTCGTAGGTCGATAATCACTGGGCCCCGCCCAAGTCTATCAGCTTGAGCCCGCCATCCTGGCTCGCGCCCCAGTTCTCCAACAACCCCATCTCAGACGTGTCCAGGTTGCAGATTTTCGAGACGCGGACCAGCTCATCGAAGAACCTGGCCCCCTTGGTGTTCCCCGGAGCGACCAGAGCCTCACGGGCATTAGCGACCTGCTCGGGGCTGCGCGTGTCGACGCCGGCGAATGCAGCATCAAAATCGTCCCAGTCGATACCCGACAGGTCCCAAAAGACAGCCTCGCCATCGCTCATGGCGTCCAGAGGCTCGAGCATCTCCACCTCAGCCCAGCGGCCCTTGGGGTCGTGGTCGTAGACCTCGGGGAAGAGCGGGCTCTTGCCCTTCTTGATGCAGCTGATCTCCGCAGAGGTCTGCGTACGGCGCCCCCGGGGCCCGAAGTCTGCCTTGAAGATGAAGGGGTCCCCGCTGCGAATGGAGACCTCGTACACCTGGCGCGTCGTGCCCATCCCAATCGTCTCGAACTCAGGCTCAATGCCCCGCTCGACCTCTTGCTTCATTAGCTCGTAATCGGGCTCGCTCAGGCCGGGATTGCGCCGGCGCTTCGGTTTGTGCGAGAGCCTCTTGAGGGACGGTGCCATTCCGGAGACCTTTACCGGGAGCTTCTGCGCCCCGTCAACCGTGTAGCTGTACGGAGCACGAAGCGACCCCATGGTCTTGGTCAGCGTTGTGTCCAGGCGAATTTGCCCAGGCTTGGCGATAGTGGTCGTGAAGTCGGGATCGCCGGCGAAGTACTTATCGAGCGCCGCACGGAGCTTCTTACGCATTGCGTTGACGTTCATCTTGCGGGGGAGATCTCCCTCCACATGCCAGCCGCCATCCTTCTTCCCCGAGCGCCACACGTAAGCCTTCTTGACGCCGAACTCGTCCTTCAAGAGCCGCTTCATCAGCGGGATCGCCTTGCGAATCTGCCGCTGCATCTTGGCCATGCTCTTCGGCCGGGCTTTCTTGTACGGGTCGACATCGATCCAGATGAGGCTAGTGGACTTGCCTGTGATAACTGGATGAAACTCAATCACCCTCCGGTGAATCCAGTACTCAAATGAATGCGGGTCGTCGATGCCCTCGAGCTTCGTCAGCTTGATGTACTCGCCATCCGGCCCCTTGCGCCGCAAAACGAAGTCATTCTTCTTGCGACCAAAGATGACCATGACCGTCTGACCCTCGAGATAGGGCCAAATCTTCTTGGCGTTCTTCTTGTAGTACTCCAAGATTTGGCCACGAGTACGGCGCGTCTTGCCCTTTTGAATGAGGACCTGGTCCCAGTCGTGACTACGGTCCCAGAATGAAGAGGGATTCCCCAATGGCAGGGGGAGCGGATTAGCTTGGGGCGCGTATCTCCTATAAAACACCGCCGCCGGAATGTAAGCAGGCAGCGTGCCGACGCCTCGTTCACGCGCCAGCATGACTCGATGGCGCCCATCTAAGACACCTGTATCAAGCCCGACAACGATGGGCCTCTTCAGGTCTTCGTCTCCCTGCGCCACCACAGGACCATGAGTTCCGGGGTCTACGTCCCAGACGTCAACCTCATCAAGGAACCACCAGCGCCCATTGCTTTGCACTTCACGTCGGACGCTTCCCATGTCGGGTCGCCCCCGCGTTGCGCTCCAGATCGACTCGCTGATGGCGGCATCGCTTTTGGCGCCAAACCCTCCAAGATTCGCAGACTCAAACTCATCCGCGCTTCCAAATCTTGCCATGAGCTTGGCCATCCGTGGCGATGCCGGGTTCCCCCGACGCTTGAAGAACTCGACCTGCCCCAAGCGCTTCTTGGCTTCCTTCTCGGTCTTGTAGCCGCCAAACAAACGCAGACCTGTCTCTGAGAGCACGAAGAACTTCTTGCCCGTGTACTTGGGGTCACTGAGCTTCTTCCCGAGAAAGAACTCAGCCTTGCGTTTGCCTTTGACGATCACAGCTGTCCGGTGTCTTTGAGTGCGTTGTAGAGAATGTGCGCGGTCCAGGGGTCTGCGCGACGGGGCTTGTACCTGCCAGCACGGATGGCCGCAGCCATGTCCTCGCTCAGCTCCTCCGCATCATCGTCATCATCGACGAAGGCTCGTGATCGGCGGAATGCGGGGCGACGGGTCTGGCGCCAGGGCGGAGCATCAGGCTCCGTCTCCTCGTCCGTGTCCTCGTCGTCCTCGTATTCTTCCTCTTCGTCCTCTTCCTCTTCGTCGTCGTCTTCGTCGTCTTCTTCGTCACCGTCAATCTCTTCCTCCTCTTCTTCGAGGTCGAGTTCTGGATCTGGGTCTTCGAGTACGCGTCGTTTGAACTTCTTCATCGCTATCCTTCGAGTCGCTCAAAAATCGTCGAGCGAATACCTGCCGCCTCTGCGCCGGCGGGCGCATAGCCCCTGCCGTCCTCATTCTCTACGCCGGCGTGAGCGTAGTGAAGCTCTGCTTCAACCGCAGCCGTATAGGCGGCGAGAAGGTCCTCGGGGCTGTTGCTGATGGTATACGAGCCCCAAGCATCCTCAAACATGTTCCACTTGCGGTCGGCACGAGAGTGATGTTGCTCCTTGCCGGGGTTGTCGAAGAGCTTGGAGCCCCCGACCGCACCGGCGACAGCGCCAACGG
>Ga0114920_10000278_pt1 | contig 22248 bp, 15 predicted proteins | sample ChitaG_FD_88683 | JGI IMG/M metagenome (GOLD analysis project Ga0114920, IMG submission 88683) | Deep subsurface microbial communities from South Pacific Ocean to uncover new lineages of life (NeLLi) - Chile_00310 metaG | ecosystem: Environmental > Aquatic > Marine > Oceanic > Sediment ...
ACGACGTCGGCATCTTGCTCGATGGCCCCGGATTCACGAAGATCGGCCAATTGGGGCCGCCGCTCTCCCCCACGCTGTTCCGGTCCGCGTGAAAGCTGGGAAAGGGCCACCACCGGGATGTTTAGCTCCTTGGCCAGCGCCTTCAGCGAGCGGGAAATAACGGCAATTTCCTGCTGGCGATTCTCAGCGCGAAGCGGCCCGCGCATCATCTGCAAATAGTCCACAATTATCAGACCGACATCGTGCTGGGCCTTAAGCCGGCGGGCCTTGGCCCGCAACTCGAGAATGCCCAGCGCTGCCGTATCATCAATCCAAATCTTGCATTCATGGAGCGGCCCAGTGGCATTGCTGAGTCTCGGCCACTCCTCATTGCGCAACCGGTTGGTGCGCAGGGCGTGCGCGTTGATGCGAGCCAGCGAGCACAACATCCGCAGAACAACCTGGTCCTTAGACATCTCAAGAGAAAAAATCCCTACGGTAGTATTTTCTTTAATGGCCACATGCTCGGCGACGTTTAAGGCGAAGGCGGTCTTGCCCATCGACGGCCGGCCGGCAATGATGATCAATTCGCCGCGGTGCAGCCCGGAGGTCATGGCGTCCAACTCGGTAAACCCGGTGGCGATGCCGGTGATTTGCCCCCCCCGACGGTGGAACTCCTCGATCTCACGGAATGTATCGCCCAGCAAATCGCCAAATAACACGAAATCTTGTAAGGTCCGCTGCTCGGAAATCTCGAAAATCGTCTGCTCGGCGCGGTCCAGCAATCCGTCAGGGTCGGTTGAAGGATCATAACACTCTTTGGCAATAGTGGTCGCAGCATGCATTAGCCGTCGGAGAACAGATTTTTCACGGACTATTTTCGCGTGATACTCAATATTCGCCGAGGTGGCAACGTTCTCCGAAAGCTCGACAAGTGCCACCCGGCCACCCGCATCTTCAAGTGCTTTCTGGTTTTGCAACTGCTCGGGTACAGTAATGAGATCCACCGGCTCGTTACGCTCGAATAGAGCCAATACAGCCTCGTAGATCAAGCGGTGCGCCCTTTTATAAAAATCATCCGGGCGCAGGATTTCGACGACGCGGCCAACGGCCTCACCATCGATGAGCAACGCTCCCAAAACGACCTGCTCCACCTCCACCGCCTGCGGCGGGAGGCGTCCATCAGTTGTATCGGGTGTAGCCAAGACACTTTCCTCCAACAGGAATATACAAAATCCCCGCCGTTCGGGAAATGGCTCGTTTGAGAATTGGACACCGCCCCATCAAATTCGCGCGTTTGCCGTATCACCGATACGCAGTGCGCGGAGCGCACCGGGCAAGATTACGCTTGACAATCCGGACCAAAAATGTAAAATAACACGTTTATGGTGATTGATTTGACGGCGTTGGAGGAGGGGGAGGGGCCTTGGAGTAAGCAGGCGGAGCCCGAGAAAATCGAGTTGGCATATCCCGAGTATGAGTTTTCTGATCCGGTCAGCGTTCGCCTGCAAATCAATCGTTCGGAAGACCAGTACATCATCCGGGGGCGGGTGGCGACCCGCGCGCACACCCGGTGTGTCAAGTGCTTGGAACCCTTTGAGTTATCGGTAGATGAGGAGATTGGCTGGGTGGTCCAAGTTGCTTCCGACTCCAAGATGCTGGCTGAAGAAGAAGAGTTGGAGGATTTCTGGTTTATCCAGAAGGGGGAAAGTCAACTGGACATCACGTCTCGGGTTCGCGAGATGGTTTTGGTGAGTCTGCCCGATCATCCGACGTGCCGGGAAGATTGCCGGGGATTATGTCCCCACTGCGGGAAGAACTTAAATGCGGGACCGTGCGACTGCCGGAATAACGAACCCGACCACCGCTGGGCACAACTGAAAGACCTGGTGAGGGGTAAAAGAGATTCGTCGGGGAGATAACACCACGACGAGGATACGACCAACCGATGGAGCTTTGACGCATGCCACTGCCTAAACGGCGCCATTCCCGTGCGCGGAGCAGAAAACGACGCACGCATTACAAAGTTGCCCTGCCCAACCTGGTAGAGTGCTCGAATTGCCACGCGCTGCGGTTACCGCATCACATCTGTCCGGAGTGCGGGTATTACAACGGGCAAGAGGCAATCACGCCCAGTAAAGGTTAAGGGTGCCAGGGGCCGCGGCCAAGCAGGAAATCGGGCACGCGGCAAGACGCCCGGCTTTTTTGGCTGACCAGCAGGAGAGTTCATAATATGGCCGAGAGGACACGCGCCATTGCTGTTGACGTCATGGGCAGTGAGGCCGGTATTTCGATCTGTGTCAAGGGTGTGCTTGACTACCTGAGCGAAATGACGGAGCCGGTGCGCGTGGTTTTGGTAGGTAACGAGGATGACCTGCGCGCCGAGCTGCAACGGCATTACGCCAAGCATCCCCGGCGCGATCTCGTTGAGATTGTCCACGCCGCAGACGTAGTCGACATGCGCAGCCCGGCCGCCGACGGGATAAGAAAGAAGGACTCCTCAATTGCCGTGGCCGTACGTCTGCAGCAAGAGGGCCGGGTTCAGGCGACGGTCTCCCCCGGACACACCGGCGCGTTCATGGCCGCAGCGCTTTTCACTCTCGGCCGGATGAAAAGTGTCTCCCGCCCGGCAATCGCCACATATTTCCCCACCGAAAGCGGTTCGACCCTGATTTTGGACGTCGGGGCCAACCCCACCTGTAAGTCGCAAAACCTATACGAGTTCGCGGTGATGGGTTCGGTGTATTCTTCGCTGGTGATGCGGCGCTCTTCGCCGCGGGTGGCCCTCCTCTCCATCGGAGAAGAAAAGTCAAAGGGAAACGAGCTGACCCTGGCCACGCACGAGATGCTCTCCCGGGCACCGCTGAATTTCATCGGTAACATCGAGGGCCGCGACATCCTGAAAGGCCGGGCCGACGTCATCGTGTGCGACGGGTTCATCGGCAATATCATGTTAAAGTTCGCCGAATCGATTCAGGGATTTGTCATCACCGCCTTCCGCCGCCAGATTGAGAGCAACTGGTTTTCCCGCATGGGGGCGTTTTTGATGGGTCCCTTCCTGCGCCGTTTACGCCGGACGTTCGACTATGCGGAAGTGGGGGGGGCTCCCCTGTTGGGCGTGCGCGGGATCTGCATTGTCGGTCATGGGCAATCGTCCTCCCGAGCGATTTACAACGCGATACACCTGGCCAGCCAGATGATCGATTCGGAGGTAAATAAGCATATCAACAATGCCCTGACCAATGGGGACCGACGACCAGCGGAGAGGTCATGAACTGGCAAGCGGTGATTGCCGGAACCGGGCATTATACTCCAGAGGGGGTGTTGACCAATGCCGATCTGGAACGGATGGTCAATACCTCCGACGAATGGATTGTCACGCGAACCGGAATTCGGGAACGGCGTATCCGCCGGAACGGGGAGGCGACCTCGGATTTTATCGTATCCGCTGCCCGAAACGCCCTCGATCAGGCGGGCAAAACCCCCGATGAGATTGAAGCGATAATCGTCGGCACCGTGACACCCGACTACCGGGTTCCCTCCACGGCCAGCATCGTCCAGCGGGGGCTAAACGCGCCTAAGGCGGCCATCCTCGACATCGCCGCGGCCTGCGCGGGATTTATCTACGGGTTGGCCATGGCCAAGGCCTTCGTGGAGACCGGAATGTACCAGACAATCCTGGTGGCGGGCGCGGAAGCCTTGACTTCGATCACCAATTATCAGGATCGCAATACCTGCGTACTGTTCGGGGATGGGTGTGGCTGCGCGGTGATCTCCAGGGCGGACAACGGTGAGGAAAAAAAGGGAATCCTCTCGGCGCACCTCTCGGGGGACGGCCGTCTGAGTGAGCTTTTGCACATTCCCGTGGGCGGATCGAAAGTTCCCTTGACCCCGCAAAACTTCGCCGAACGCCGGCACTACCTCATCATGGACGGGCGCGAGGTGTTCAAGCACGCGGTGCGGGAAATGGCTGATTCGTGCCAGCGGGCGTTGTCCAAGGCGGGATTGACCGTTCACGACATCGATATGGTTATCCCCCACCAGGCGAATATTCGGATTATCGATGCGCTGGTCAAGAAACTGAACGTGAACCGGGAAAAGGTATACATCAATATCGAGCGGTACGGCAATACCTCCTCGGCCTCGGTACCGATCGCTCTGGACGAGGCGCGCCGCGCGGGATTGATCACTGAGGGGATGACTGTCCTGATGACCGCGTTCGGCGGGGGGCTTACCTGGGGCGCAGCGGTAGTCCGCTTCTAAGAAACGCACGGATCGCGTGTGCTCCTATAATCCACGAGTGAAATCGCACCAGGAATAATGATGGGAAAGACCGTAGCGATGTTTCCCGGCCAGGGATCACAGTACGTGGGAATGGCGCGGGATCTCGGCGAGGGCGACCCCCGAGTGCACCGGCTTTACAAAACAGCCAATGACATCCTGGGCTTTGATATTGCCGGGCTGTCGCTCTCCGGCCCCGAGGAGGCGCTTCTCCAGACGAAATACACCCAGCCGGCGATATTCATTCACTCTTGCGCGGTTTACGATCTTGCCGCGGAAGAAGGCTTTATTCCCGACTATTGTGCCGGCCATTCCGTGGGTGAATACGCGGCATTGTATGCCGCCGGCGTACTGACTTTTAAGGATGGGCTCCGTGCGGTCGGCAAACGCGCGGAGTTTATGCAAAGCGCTTGCGACGACAAGCCGGGAACAATGGCCGCGGTCTTGGGCCTGGATTATGAGACGGTCCGGGAAGTCTGCAATGCCGTCGAGGGCATTGTCGTACCGGCCAACCATAACTCCCCGGAGCAGACTGCCATTTCAGGGGAACGGTCCGCGGTGGAGCAGGCTGCCTCCTTGCTTAAGGAGAAAGGCGCGCGCCGCGTGCTGCCCCTCCCCGTGGGCGGGGCATTCCACTCGCCGCTGATGGAGCCCGCAGCGGAACAATTGGCCAAGGTGTTAAACAGTATAGCTTTCAAACCAGCCCGGGTCCCCGTTATACCGAACGTGACGGCGCGCCCAAGTTCCGACCCGGCCGAGCTGAAGGAACTTCTGGTTCGTCAGATTACCGCCCCGGTCCTGTGGTACCCGACCCTGCAATGGCTCACCCAAAACGGTGTGGATCATTTCGTGGAGTTGGGACCGAAGAAAGTACTCTGCGGGCTGGCCAAGAAATCGGTCAAAGGGGCAAGCATAATCGGCGTGGAAAACCTCGCATCAATTACCGCGGCGCTCGCCGCAGTAAGTGATTGATTAACATGGAATACCGGGCACAGCCGTATGCATAGAACGTGCAATGGCAGACACTAATTCGCAGCGCATCGCCCTGATCACCGGGGGCGCCAACGGAATCGGAAAACGAATATCCGAAGTCTTGGGTGAAGCGGGCTGCCGGCTGGCCGTCTGCGATATCGACAAGGCGTCACTTAACTCCTTCACTGCCGAACTGGAAGCGAAAAGCATCCCGGCTGTCGGTGTGGTGGCGGATATTTCAAGAGCCGAGGAAGTTGACCGCCTCCTGAACGAGATTGCCCGGAAGTGGGATTTCCCGGATATTCTGGTCAACAACGCCGGCATTACCCGGGACTCGCTTCTGCTGCGGCTGTCCGAAGCTAATTGGGACGCAGTCTTGACCGTAAACTTAAAGGCCGCGTTTATGCTGACCAAGGTCTGCCTGCGCCCGATGCTGAAAAAGCGCTGGGGACGGATCATCAATATCGCCTCGGTGGTGGGTATGACGGGAAATGCCGGCCAGGCCAATTACGCCGCCTCGAAGGCCGGGCTGATTGGGTTGACCATGTCGGTGGCCAAGGAGGCCGCATCGCGGAATATCACGGTCAACGCCGTGGCCCCAGGGTTTATCGACACGGCGATGACCAGGAAGCTGCCCACCGCCGTGGTCGAGGAATACTTGAGAAACATTCCTTTGCGCCGGCTGGGGCAGCCGGAGGACGTTGCGCGGGTCGTCGGGTTTCTGGCCTCCGATGCCGCCGGGTATTTGACCGGCCAGGTCATTCGGGTTGACGGCGGGATGGTGATGGGTTAATTACCGCCGCGTTCGCGCAAGATGAGGGTTGCCCGTCGGCGGAAAATGTGTTTTAATTTAACTTCGCTGAATGCCCGGCAGGGCTGGATGAGAGAGAAAATGAACCAAAGATGCAGGGAGGGCTAGTATGCCAGTCGCTGATCGCGTCAAAGAAATCGTCGTCGAACAGTTGGGCGTCAGCTTGGAACAGGTCACGGAGACGGCATCATTTATCGACGACCTGCGCGCCGATTCGCTGGACACCGTGGAACTCGTCATGGCTCTGGAAGAAGAGTTTGACTTGGAAATCCCCGACGAAGAAGCCGAGAAAATCAAGACCGTCGGTGACGCCATCAAGTATATCGAAAACCACAAACAAGAAGGGTAAAGAAACACCTTTCCCTGTTTGACCATGGTCGAACTATATCGTGAGAGCAGGCCACGCCGGCGGGTGGTGGTTACCGGTATGGGGGCGATCACTCCGGTCGGCCGTTCCGTTGGGGAAACCTGGGAGGCAGTGGTGGCGGGGCGCTCGGGCGCGGGCCCAATCACCCGTTTTGACGCGGAAAAGTTTGACACGCGCATCGCCTGCGAGGTCAAAGGTTTCAATCCCGCCGACTACTTCGATCGCCGGGAAACACGGCGGATGGATTTGTTCAACATGTACGCCATGGTTGCCACCGCTGAAGCGATCAAGAACTCCCGCCTGGATACCGACCGCCTGGACAAAGATAAGGTTGGGGTTATCATCGGCTCGGGAATCGGGGGTATTGCCACCTTCGAAGAGCAACATAGCAAGCTCCTGGCCCACGGGCCGGGACGGGTCAGCCCGTTTTTTATCCCGTTGATGATCATTGACATGTCCTCGGGACTGATCTCGATGCGCTATGGTTTCCGCGGACCGAACTATGCCACGGTTTCCGCCTGTGCCACTTCCGCGCACGCCGTCGCGGATTCTCTGCGGTTAATCGAGCGAGGTGATGCCGAAGTCATGATCTGCGGTGGTGCAGAAGCCACGATTACACCGGCGTCGGTCGCCGGCTTTTGCGCAAACAAGGCGATCTCCAGGCGCAACGATGAGCCGGAAAAGGCCTCCCGGCCGTTTGATAAAGACCGTGATGGCTTCGTGATGGGTGAGGGATCGGTAATCATGGTCCTCGAGGCGCTCGAACACGCAATCAAGCGGGACGCGCCCATCCTTGCCGAGCTTGTCGGTGTGGGGATGTCGGGGGATGCTCATCACATGACGGCGCCCGCGCCGGACGGGAACGGCGCGGCACGAGCAATGGCTGCCGCGCTGCAGGACGCCGGGTGGACGGCCGACGACGTGGATTTCATCAACAGCCACGGTACTGCCACCGGGCTGGGGGATATTGCCGAAACAATAGCCATCAAAACTGTCTTCGGCAGCCGGGCACCCAAAATCCCGATTAACGCAACCAAGTCGATGACCGGCCACCTGTTGGGCGCTGCCGGTTCGTTGGAGCTTATGGCAACCATCAAAACGATTACCTCGTCGGTGGCCCACCCGACAATCAATCTGGACACCCCCGACCCGGAATGCGATCTGGACTATATCCCCGGAACCGCACGGCAGATTTCAGTTACCAATGCCATCTCGAATTCCTTCGGTTTCGGAGGGCACAATATCACCCTGGCCGTACGCAAGTATCCCGAAGGAAACAGCGGTTAAACACCTTCCTGGGGGGACGACATAATCAGCTAATGTGGATTAGGCCTCTCACCTCGCGGGAGGCTTTATTGCATAAAGCATAAGTGGGGGAGATAAACATTTCAGGAGCGGCCGCGCGGGCGATGGCCTGACGGAAGGGATCATGTTTTCCCGCCTCTGGCGATTTTTCGGGATCAAAATCGGTCAAGCCGACCTTGACCGGTTGCCGGCGATCCTGGGGTATCGCTTCAAGAACGCCGCGTTACTGGAAGAAGCCCTCACCCACCGGTCGTTTATCAACACGCCGGGAAAAGAAGGCCTGCCGTCCTACGAGCGTCTGGAGTTCTTGGGCGATTCCGTGCTCGGCGTGTGCGTCGCGGAGTATTTGTTCAACCGGTTTGACACATACACCGAGGGTGAGTTGACCAAGCTCAAGGCGGGCGTGGTTAACATCCATTCCCTCACCCAACTGGCCCGTTCGCTTAAGCTGGGGAGATTTATCCGGCTATCACCGGAGGAGTGCCGTGCCGGGGGAGCCGACCGGCCGTCGATCCTTTCTGATGTCTTCGAGTCGATTACCGGGGCAATTTTTCTCGACGGCGGCCTGGCCGAAGCCCGCCGGTGGATCGGCCGCGTATTATTAGACGATTTCGACCGCTGGCGGAGCCAAATCCAGCACATAAACTACAAGGGCAACCTTTTGGAGTACCTGCAGGCCCGCAGTCTGGGTATGCCCCGCTATGAGGTTTTAGATGAATCCGGGCCCGACCACGAAAAAACGTTTACCGTCTGCGTACACTGCCTGGGCGAAAGCATGGGGACTGGCAAAGGACCTTCGAAAAAGGAAGCCGAACAGTCGGCGGCCGAGGTAGCCTTAAAAAAGATCTATGCCGGTGAAAAGACGGACGGTTCCGCCTGATCACCATCGAAGAAAAACGACTGGTGTCGTATCCCCGCCCGGGCATCTCTCCTTTCCCGATTTGACGCCCTGGCTTTGGCGAATGATAGATATCGCCCGGGGGAATGGGATAACTGGAAAAAAGAGAGCGTCCCCGTCAAAGCTCAATCACACGGGTCACAGGGCCCGGAGCCCAGGCCTAGATAAACATAGTTGACCATAAGCACGACGTCGAGCGGATTGATCCGGTCGTCGCAGTTCCAGTCGCCGTTGACCGCCGGGCAATTGGGAATCTCCGGCGGCGGGGGTAAGTCAGATATGTAAACATGTCGGACGAGATATACCACGTCCTGGGGATTGATTTGGAAATCACCGTTACAGTCGCCAAGGTAGGCGCAGTTGCACGGCATTCCCGTGTCAATGGCAAATGAATACGGTGAGTCCTGGTACCCGCTTGGCGTTCCAGCCTGATCGATGGCCTGCACACGCCAGAACCATACTCCATTTACGAGCGCTTCCGAATGAAGTATCGTGTAAAAGGTATCCGTAATCGCGCTCCGGGTATGCACCTCGACGGTGAACTCGCCATCCCGCGCGTACTGGAGGGTGTACGATCCTCCCACCCCCAGGGTCGAACTCCAGCGGAACGTAGGGGTGCTGTCATTCAGGTAGGCAAAGTCTTCGGGGAGCGACAGAGCGGGAACCATCGGCGGCGCCTCCCGCATGGTAAAGACCAATTGCCAGACGGCCCGCGCTCGCTGGTACTGATGGGGCGATCCCCCCCAACCATAGTTGTCTTCCGGGCTTATCGGTGCTTCCCCTGGTGCACTACCCGCATGATTTTGGCTGGTCCGCGCAAGGGAATATGGTCCCGGCCGCGGGAAATGTCCCTCATCCTGCCACGCTTCCGGAGTGTTAAACCAGAAGGCCAGATAATCGTCTTCGTATACGGGATAGTAAGCACCATACGCGGTGGTCAGCGCCTCATCGCATAGCCCGGCATGGTACATCATGGCGGCAATATGGTACGTGGTACCCACCCAATATTCGTACGTATCCCGGTCCTGGGAGGGGACAATCGTCCCGTCGGGCATGCGGCCCAGCCGGACACCGAGATTGGGGTTCGGACTGACGCAGATGTCATAGACTTTTTGCAAATGCGCGTTCATCTTCTGGCGGGGCAGAATATCGGGTAGACCGTAAGCTTCGCAGTAACGTTGGCCGCCGAGGGCGTCGGCAAAAATGGCAGTTGGATATTCGCTTTCAGTATCAATGTGGTAATACAATTCCCCGGCGTCCCATAACTGGTCATCCAGGTTCCGTCTTGCCGCTTCCCGCCAGGCTTGGATCTCAATACGGATTGGTTTATTTAGAATCGCCGCCATGGTGTCCAGCGCTTCCAGCGCCCCGATCCAGAACCCGCCGTTGTAAATATCGGTGCCGTACATCGCCCAGCCGTCATAGTTGCTGTCGTAACCCTGGGCATCAGGCAACGAATCCTTCGGGGCTTCTTCGCAGTCGTATGTTTTCATGAACTGGTAGGTGCTTTCCGCGGCGGGCCAGACATACTCCAGGAACTCAAGATCGCTATAGAGAGCATAGTATCGCCAGCACCGCAGGATGAACATACAGGAGGTTTCCGTCTGGACATGAATAACCCCCGGGGCGCAGGGTTCTGCGCGCTGATGATATCCATGGGGATCAACTACAAAAAATGGGTCCCCGATTTTGCAGGAGTCGGTGGACAGGAAATCGCGTGGCGCACCGATCTCCGGCCCGGCCAGATGGGGCGTGGCCGGGTCGCATTGGTCATAATAGAGAATGATGTCGGCGTGACACCGCAGCAGATCCCGCTCCATCTCCGGCCAGAAACGCGCATAAACGACCGAGCTGTTGTGGCCCACACCAATATTCCCGGAAAGGGTATACACCTGCGATTCCATGATGAAATTCTTATGATCCTCCGGATGCAAGCCCATGAACTCTTCCGGGTGACCCGACCGGAGACCCGATTCCCAGAACGATCCGCCGAACTGGTTGTAATACAACTCGTTGAACGCGGCGCAGATCAGCCAGTCGGGATACCGGGGGTCAGTGATGTAGGGCAACGTCCATTCGTCGATTTGACTACTCCAGGTCTCGTAATTATCCAGCGCTAACACCGCGATATCGAAAGAATTGTCACTAAGTGTGTCAAAGTATTCGCAATACCTCTTCCACCACTGCGTACTCCGACCACCGCCGTATTCACTGTCAAACTCCACGACAGGGAAATCCCAGGCCAGCGCCAGGGGGACCACCAGCTCAGCCCCGGGAGGAAGGGTCACCTTGACGGCAATCGCGGCGGCGGAGTCAAAAGAATTGACCAAATTTGAGAGCATGCCGTCGTCGGAGAACTGCTCCCAGATGTCACTTCCGTCCCCGCTCCGATCCCAGGTGGCGTATGAGATTGCCGCCTCGCCGTCCTGACGTACCGCAATACACCACTCGGAGTTCTGCGTTTCGGCCGTATTTGCCGGATGATCGGCATTCAGCACCAGCCCGATCTTGCCGGCCGCGGCAACCGGAGTGCCGAAAAACCCGGTTCGCGTCCGCCGTCCACCATTGAAAGGCGGATTCGGCCAGGTAAACATGATCGATATCTCGGTAGTATCCCCGGTCGGATTGGACAAGGCGAACTGCCAAACGGCAACCGGATAGGATGTCTCGCGGTAATTATGGGCAATGATCGGGCTGAAGAATTGTGTTTGGATATCACTGGCAAAGCAGTGGTAAACGCACCACCCTTTCGGGTGCAGTGCATAATACGTCCCGTCTCCGACGGCCAGCTTCTGCCAAGCCGGCATTATCCCCGCATCGGTCGTCAGGCACCGGACGCGTACGTCGTCGCCATTCTTCTCATAGATATGAAACGCCGCTTCTTTCAGCCGGGTGGAACTATACTCGCCGACTTCATCGGCCCACGGCCCAAACGAGCCGCTGATATTGTACATGAACGCTCCCGCCCCGAAACCGCCCAGGACAATTCCCCGGTTGGGATCATTGCTCGCGGTGGGGAATGGAACGTCACCAATCGCCCTTTGCCAGGCGCCTCGGGGAATTTCGAACGGTTGACTGAGGTGATCGGGCGATGACGCCGGCACGACAGGCGCCACATCGTGGTACTGACTCCCCGTGCGGAAATCGGCCTGTCCGGACAAAAATGTATCCTGATTAGCATCGACGCCCGGCAACACCGACGGCAAAAGCAGGAGGAGTGCCGAGCAAACCAACGCCAACGGGACCAAAAAACGCAATTCTTTCGGCAAAACGACCTCCGCCCACGAGCGGGTAACGTGCCGGTACATAACTGCCGTTACAATATAATCAGAAACGCCGTTTTCCCCAACAAATATCTCGACAAAAATACACTCTTGCCCACGCCTCCTCTCTTTAGCTGAAACCCAACCAGTCTGCCCGCAGGTTCACACCGGACAAGCAGCGCAACCTCAAGGAGGGCCTGATCTTCTCGGCTCCCGGCTCTACTGGCAGAGCGATAACTTCTTACGGCAATTACAAATGCCGGTATCACTGACGTCCCTCGCGCAACTTCGGTACTTGCGGTTGGCCGTTGGGGCGCGAATAGCCCAGCCATGGCACGGAGAAGATGATGGTTCGGCTGGCTTGGCCGGTGGCTAAGCGGCGGAAAACGCAATCTGCAACCTGTCAGAGAAAACGCACGAACGGCGCATCAGCTGCAAAAATATATTGCCTGCGGGGAATATGGTGAGTATAGTACATAGGTGGTGAAAATTGGCTGAAGCCATGATTTTCGATAAAGTCAAATCGAGAATCAGTGCGTGGGAGTGGTAATCTTCCGCACTGTGTCTTTTGGCACGGCTCTCGTGACCACACTGGTAACAGAGATGGGGAGAAAACGGGCGGTGGATAAGCAAGCAGCTGATCGGAGACCGAGTAAGCATAAGAGGAGCAGGTGGATATCCCTTACCATTGTCCTGGCGGCGGGCGTGTTGGCTGTAATGATGACTCAGCCCGGCCACACGCGGATGAAGGAAGGTGCTGTTCTTGATCCCGGCCGCCCTGGGCGGGCGGCCAAGGTTACGGCGAGCGTTCCCAATACGCAAAACCGCAGCCACCGCGTGGGGAACGTCTGGATGACAATCACCAATTGGGGGGTTTTCGGCAGTTCGTTCGGCTCGGGCCAGTTGGTTGAACAGGAAGGCCCGTATGCCGGTCAACGCGCGCCCTCATTTGAGTTCCCTGCGGGCTCGGGAATCAACTACCTTTACGTGGGAGCGCTTTGGTTTGGCGCGATTGTCGGCAATGACACCTTAGTCTCGGTCGGCGCCGACGGGTGGCAGGCCGTGAATGAAATCTACCCCGACGCCGGCATAACCGGGGAAATCATGCAACGGTCCAGCCGCCGTTCCTCGCCGCACTATTCAGAGGACGCCATCTCCGAACAGGATTACGTCGCCGTCTATACCGATACGCTCACCGACCAGGCGTACGTGGCTCCGGACCCGAGCTCCAATCGCCGACACGAACCGATCGGGTTGAGGATTACTCAGACGAGTTACTCCTGGTCGTACGACTATGCCAGGGATTTCGTCTTGATAGACTTTGTGCTGACAAACATCAGCTACCGAAAGATTGAAGAACCCTATATGGGGTTGTACGTGGATGCCGATGTCTGGCATGAGGCGGCGGTCACCGGGACCGGGCATACCGATGACTACTCAGGTTACCTGGTCGCGGTTCCCTCACCGTACCCCGGGGTGATGGACACGATCAACATTGCCTGGACGGCGGATAACGATGGTGACCCAGCTTCCGGCGGTATATTCGATTACAAGAGTCCCACCGGGGTTTCCGGTACTCGCGTGGTACGCGGCCCCGCCGCGTCCAGTGGGTGCGGGCCGGCGCCACTCAATTTCTCCTTTAACTGGTGGTCCTCCAACAGTGATATCCGCTTTGACTGGGGTCCACAGAAGTCACCAGGGGACAAGAATTTCTCCGGGGGATATGGCACCCCCGAGGGGGACGCCCAAAAGTATCGCTATATGTCCAACCAGGAATTCGACTACGACCAGCTTTTCTCGGCGGTTGACTATTCCCATTTGGGCTGGCTACAACCAGTAAGGCTGGCCCGCGACATCGCGGACGGTTTTGACACGCGGTACCTGTTTTCTTTCGGGCCACTGGAGGATATGGAACCGGGTGAGTCAACGTACGTGACGATCGCGTACGTGGGCGGGGAGAACTTTCATGTCAACCCGGACGACTTCCAAAGACATTTTGACCCCGACCGGCCCGAGCGGCTTTATGCGGAATTTGACTTCTCTGATTTTGCCATCAACGCCCAGTGGGCGGCCTGGGTCTTCGACAACCCGGGAGTCGACACCGACGGCAACGGCTGCCGCGGGTTGTTTTACCTGGTTAACTGCAGGGATACAATCATCGGGCAGGAAGATCCGACTCCCGAAAATCCGTACCCCCCCACGGACACCACGTATGAAAATTGCGACACGGTGTGGTACACCGGAGACGGGGTCCCTGATTTCAAGGGCCCGCCGCCGCCGCCCTCACCGGCCCTGGAAGTGAGTGCCGAACCGGGAAAGCTGACAATTCGCTGGACGGGAGAAGAATCGGAGACCGCACCGGATAATTTTACCTTCAACCGGGATTTTGAAGGGTATCGCGTGTACATCGCCGAGAGCAACGCGCTGATCGCTTACACACTGATCGCTTCCTGGGATATCATTGACTATAAGCGGTATTACTTCAACCCCTCGACTCGCAAGTGGCGGCAGACGGTCGATCCGTTACGGATCGAAACCCTGTACGAAATGTATCCCAAGGACATCTTTGACCCGCGCGACTATCCTTCGCGGTCAACGCCTTACATTGACGAGCACGACTCAATGTTTTATTTCGTCCCGCAGGACTGGAACCGGAGTAATGAATATATCGAGAACGGCCGGATTGTCTCTAACCCCATTCAATATGTTCGCACGGACTCGCTGTGGGACGAAAAGGACAAAACCTGGCGTCTCTTTGGCCATTACGAGTGCTCCATTGATAATCTTCTGCCCAGCCAACCGTTTTACGTAGCGGTGACGGCCTTCGATTACGGCAACCGGGATATGCTGGCCCCGCTGGAGTCCTCACCGCTGGTTAATGCCACCACGACTTACGCGACGTACTCCTCCGAGCGCACGGTCGAAGAGAGAAAAAAAGTGATGGTGTACCCGAATCCGTACAAGATTTCCGAAGATTACCGCGGACGGGGATTTGAAGACCGTGATCGCAAGGGGTTCGTCGAGCGTGAGCGCCGGATTCACTTTGTGAATCTGCCGGACCGCGCGACGATCAAGATATTCACCCTGGACGGTGACCTGGTCCGGCGATTCGACCACCCGGACCCACGGTATTCCGATACCCCGTGGCACTGCGCGTGGGACATGATCACCCGCAACACGCAGGCGACGGTCTCCGGAATTTACCTCTATTCCGTGGAATCCGAACTGGGCACCCAGGTCGGCAAGATCGTGATCATCAAGTAGGCCTGGAACCGACTTATCCTTTGGCCCAAGGGGCAATAACCAGGCCGAAACCGGCATAACCCTATCTGGATTCGAAACGGATTTATATGCCGGGCTGACCTGCCCCTGACGTTCGGGCTTGTTGAAAAACCCCTCTTCACGCAAGAATCAGAAAAATCGTCATCGCGAGGCCTGTCCCGCAGTTGTTGTGGGAAGTCCCGCAAAGCGGGGCGACGAAGCAATCTCAATCGTCGATGATACCTATAGCCAACAAGGAGATCGCCACGTCGTCCGCCTCAGGCGGACTCCTCGCGATGACTGGTTTTATTGCGTCCTGCTCAAAGCCCGGATTTTTCTACACTCCTCAAGGTCAAGGCCACCCTGCCTCCAATCCTTGTGGCAAAGATACTATCTCATTGACCCGATACAAGATAAGCTTCTCAAGCGAGGCTCTTATTTTTTTGGCTGATCTTCGGGCAGGAAGTTCTCCATCACACAGATTTCATGCTCCAATTCCACGGTGTGAAAAGCGATCTGTTGCCCGTCAGGATGAAGACTCAGGCGGTGCAACTTTTTCTCTGATTGCCAGAGCTGCTGGGAATCGCCTCCTTCCGATGGGATCTTCCACAAACTGAACCCCTTTTTCTCATATCTGCTAAAGAGAATATGTTGGCCGTCTGGTGTCCACCCAATGATTCGGATTTCCCTCAGCTCGCGAAGCTTATGTAATTCTCTAACTTCCCGGCTGGAAATGTCCATCATCATCAGGCGCCTGGTGCATTTCAGTGAATCTCCATGCGCCTGGCCTGCGGGATCGCCGATGTGAAAGATCAACTCTTGACCATCGGGTGAGATGTTTAGTCTCCGGAATAAATCTGGGTTGCGATACAGCTGTTCTTCCTGGCCCGTTTCGAGGTCTCGTTTGCAGATACTGCCGTGATTGACATAGAAAATGGACTTGCCATCGCCAGACCACTCACCCCTAAAGCGGTGCCGTGGATGCCACGATTTGCCAATCCCATCGTGGTCCACGTCCACTAACGGGGTGGCCTTACCTGTTTGAACATCGATCTTGTAGAGTTTGTAATTGTCACTTCCCTTAGGGTCACTGCGGTCGTAACCAGCAGCAACAATGGAACGGCCGTCAGGAGACCAGCGGGGTTCTATAGTATAGAGTTCACCGGCCAAGTCACGTTCTTCACCGGTTGTCAAATGCCGGATTCGGATACCACGATAATCAATGAAGCCCGGGCCTGCCTTGGTAGTGTGCTCAGAAACGTATGCCAGATGCTCCCCGTCGGGTGACCATTGGGGAGAATAGTTTGAACCTAAGATCGGCTTGCTTGATGAAGTTTGGATCACCCCTGTCGCGGGGTCAAATGGTGCAACACAAGTAGTGAAATTCCTGGTAAACGTATTGTAGTAATAGGAGCCATCCTGTGTAAATGCCATCGATGAGATTTCCCCGATATTGCGTTTGATCGACTGCGGCGCTCCCTGAGGTCGACCATCGACAACCCGGACAACCCAGGCATCCCAGGTCCCGGTGCGGTCGCTGATAAACAACACCTCCTCTCTACCTGGGGCCCACCCGAGCAGCTTGTCGTTGGCGGGGTGTTCAATTAGGGGGATCTCGCCACTTCCGTCGATGGCCAGCAGGAAGATATCGTAGTTCCCGGAGTTTTCCGCTACTGGAAGATCATAGGCAAGGAATCGATCATCCGGCGAATGACATACCGTTTTCGGCCATGCTTTTTCCAGTGATTTTAGAATATGAACCGCACCATCTGAAACTGAGACCCAGACAATCTGATTCGCACCTTTCTTGAAGAGAAGCGCTGCAATCTGCCTGCCGTCCGAAGACCACTCCCTGGGATAAGCCTCATAATCTTTGCTGCTGTAGAGAACACGACGAGTGGATCCGTCGAATTCGATGAGGCGAAGTTCGGAGGTAGCATCCGGATTCCACCAGGCATAAGCAATCATCTTGCCATCAGGAGATATTCTGGAACCAAGCGCATATTGCATTGGCTCTTGCCAGGTCGCTTCATTAGTGAGACGACGAGTCTTCCCCGTAGCTAATTCCCGGACAGCCAGATCACCAGTCTCCCAGTCTACATAAGATAGATAGCGGCCATCGGCCGAAGGCGCTCCATAAGCATCCACCTCCGGACCCGCCCAGACCTGCCGAACGGTCATACGCTCTGCTTCTGTGCCGGGCCTTTTTGCCCGGTAATTTTGCCATAGAAAGCCAGCCATTACCACAATCACCGAGAGGAAGATTACTGATACGGTCTTGTAGTTCCTTTTCAGATATTTGATTCCTCTCGAAATCACACTCTGCCGCCTGGCGACTATTGGCCGGCCGTCAATAATCCGCTGGAGGTCATCGGCAAATTCCCCAGCCGTCTGATACCTCATGTCTGGGTCGTGATGCGTGGCTTTCATCAACACGGTTTCCAGGTCGCGGGAAATCCGCCGGTTGGTTTTGCGCGCTTCGATATAATGCCCGGCCAGGATCTCGCTGATCAGTTTTTCCTCGCTGACCGCCTTAAACGGCAAAGTCAATGTTAGGGCTTCATATAGAGTGACCCCCAGAGAGTAAATGTCCGTGCGCTTGTCCACCTCGCCACGGTGCGCGGCAATCAACTCCGGGGACATATATCTCACCGTGCCGATAAAATCACCGGCCCTGGTCATCCGGGTCATGTCCTCGGCGTGGGCAATGCCGAAATCGGTAAGTTTGAAGTCCCGATCCGGGCCGGCGAGCAGGATATTGTGCGGCTTGATATCGCGGTGGATGAAATCCTTGGCGTGAATATGCTCTAAAGCTTGGGCCAAGCCAATAAACTTCTCGAGGATGAGATTGATATAGTTACGGTCGGTGGTTTCCGAAACATCCGCGCCGGAAGGGATTGATTTGCTAGTTTGCTTGATATAGTCGAATAGCGAACCGCTTTCGGCCAGCTCCATGGCGATATAGCTGACCCGGTTCTCTTCACCGCGCGTGTAGACCTTGATAATATTCGGGTGATCCAGTCGGCCGGCAATCCAGGCCTCACGGACAAATCGAGCTTGCGCAGATTTCGAGATTTCCAGTGACGCATGTAGCACCTTCAGCGCCACCGTCCGTTTCATCGATTCGTCATAAGCCCGATAAATGGTGCCCATGCCCCCCACACCGATGGTGGCTTCGAGCCTAAACGGCCCTAATTGTTTTATTCGCGGCTGGTCCGGATCGCGAGGAGAGCCATCTATTGACTCCGTCTCAGACTCATCGGGCCTTTTCCGGTCATCTTCAGACATCCCTCATCTCCTGTTGTGTGTCAGAAGGAAATTAAGAATTGTTTTTTCCTGATGTCAACACAATTAAGGGATCCGGGCTCCAATATCCCCATCGGAGAACTATAGATGCTGAAGCTCGAACGAACAACGCGAGCCGGGCGGCACCCAGATGCTGTAATAGGACTGAGATTCCAGACGGGACGGCTGGTTCTCCCGAAGGATCTCCAGGATACAGCCGGAATCAACCCTGGCGATGAGGAAGCGACAGTCAGCTTTTGGGGCGACCGCAAAATCTGCGCCGTATCCCCGATATAAGCGGGAGCTTCTTCGGAATCTGTAAAGAGGATGCCCGGCCCAATGATGAGCAATATGGCGGTTGACTCCACAGAACGAGATTTTGCGCCTCATCATATTTGACGGCAGATCCCCGATGCACGGGCAGGGGTTTTAAGAGGAACCAGGAGGCACCAAACTGACGGCATATAAAATCCCCCCTGGCGAATAGACAACCTGAGGGGATCAGAGGCAAGCTACGCTACTTACCCAGCGAGATAATCAATGCGCAGCCAGCATGTCTTTCTTCGGACGCGGTGCAATGCCGTTTGGGCTGCCAGTCTTGATGAAGTTAATCGAAGATTGCAGCAGTTCCACCGCGTAATCAGTGTTATGTACTCCGCCCGAACGATCTTCTTCCACGAACTTGTAGTTATAAACCGCCCCGACGGAATCCTTATCCGGCACGACCAAGTCGTCGGTCGGGTCAAATTCCCCGGGTTCATCCTCGTCCTCCTCGATCAATCCGGCGGCCAGCAGGAGGTCGCGTAATTCGTGCACCAATCCCTCGATCTCATCCTGGACGCCTTCAGTAGCGCCGTCACCATCAAAGTCAGCGTCGGCCAACCGATTGAGCTCGGTTAGCTTGCCGGTAATCCCGTGGCACTCGTCGACATTGCAGCCTGTCAGGTTCTCAATTTCTCTTTCCTCATTTTCCATGTAGAATGCGTGCCCGCCGATTACATTTTCCGCGGATCCGGTCATGTGGCAATCGATGCACCCTTTGGTAGCCGAACCGGCGTGGGCCGAACTGTGGTATTTTCCGAACCCCGCATACTCATAACCACCCGTGGCGACCAACATATCGGCTTGGTTGCTGTGGTGTGGCCCGAAGTGAGAGCTTAGCTCACGACCGGCGTACACATATGTATTAACATCCCGCCGACTCTGATGGCAACTGGCACACAGATTCGCCGGACCGCGATCGAATATCTCGCCGTCGCCCAAGGTCACCGGGGCGGTCACACGCAGGTTCAGGTTACCGTTGGTGTGCGGCGCGTGGCAGGTGAAACAGGAAATTGTCGTAAAGTGTTCACCGTCAACCGTTCCGCCGGTCACCTCGGCCACAAAACCTTCATTAGCGTGGCACTTCCCGCAGGACGAGCGGGCCCCCTTATCTATGTTGTCGCCGGAGGCATGCTTGGAGTTAGCCCACTGTTGCTGGGCGGCCACCAGTTCAAAATTCTGGTCACCATGGCAGGTGAAACAGGTGCTAGCCGCGAGACCGTCCTGGCCCGCCTCGTTGGTGATCTTCCGCTCGCAGCCGGTTACGGCAATCATCAGTACGGCCAGTGCTGGAACGGACAGGGATTTCAATTTCTTCATGGTTCGCTCCTTAATAATGACAGGCTCCTGCTCAGATGGATTTCCACAATATTAGCAGTATAGTATCCGTCAAAAACCAGCAGATCATCGAAGTTGTGCACGGCATAGGTCACCTCCAGGCGATAACCTTCGATGAACGCATAGCGTCCGGTCAGACGAAGTGAAAAACTCTCGACATCGAGGTCCCTCTGGCTGCGGTAGTACGTACCCTCGACTCCGGCCTGCAGTTGGCGATATACCGGCGAGAGCCATGAACCACTGAGGACATGATCGGTGAATTCGAACTCGCTGTCGCTGTTCTGGTAGTCTCCCTGAATGAAAGAATATGAACCCGTTAACTCTCCCAGAGGATCGCGTACGATCACGAGGTCAGTGGTCAGCCGGCGAAAATCGGCGGTACTGCCGATGTCGTCGTTTTCCCGTTTCTTGTTTTCATATTTCAGGCGCAGCGTGATCGGCTCACGCCGGTATGCTGCCGAAAATGAATATCGGGTCAGATCCTCGTTGCCGGTTAGTGTTGCGCCCTCTTTGACTTCTTCTCTCTGCATTCCAAACCGGCCTTTAAGTGTCACCTCCCTGTTGAACATTACCCAGCCCGAGGTAGAGAACCCGCTGGTTTGAGCCTCGTCGAAAAGGTCGTCATTGATCTTGTATTGGTAACCGAGAGCTACCCCGCCATGCCCTGGCCATGTCTTGCTCGCATTTACCGCCTGCGTGATATTGTCGGTGGCGACGACATCGCCGGAGTTCTCCGCGCGGTCGAAAATGAAACTATACTTCAAACTATACCCTCCGCGCAGAAACAGCCGCCCCCCACCCCACGTTGTATTGGCGGATATTCTACGGCCAAGCCCATCGATCACATTCCTGAAATGCTGAAAGCCGGCGTTGAGCTGGATATTCCGAAACTTCGGCAGGGGCGTGACGGCAACCACTTTATAACGCGTGGTCTGCCGATCATTGGCGCCAGTGAGTTGATCGTTAAAGTCAGTTCGGCGGTATTCCGCGCGCACCATGCCGCCCAGATGATTGACCTGCGCTCCGAGGTGGTACCGATGATGGCGGTAGTCGGTGGCCCGGGCGGTGGTGAGGTTACCGGGGTTGAACCACTCAACCAACTTGCCCTTTTTGTTCGTCCGCGCGTACCCGCCGTACAGCTTGACGTACCGCACCGGTTTGAACCACACCTGGCCACCGAGTTGGTCGCGGCGGGTAGAACTCTGACCGGCGAAGTTGTAGGTCCGCCGATACTGAACCGCAGACAGGTTCAACCCGAAAAGACCGCTTCGTGTAACGCCCGCCATAAGATGGCGATTATTGAGCGTTATATTCTTGAGATCCGCGTGGACCCTGATGCCGTTGGCAAACTGATAGCGAAAGCCCTCGACCGAGAGAGCGACCCCCTCATACAGATTATAGGTTGGCTGGTAGACGCCCAGATTGCCTTTTTCGTCGGTGTAGATATACCCCAGCTTCACCTCACCCCCGATCCTGGGTGCTGCGGACGTGGAGAGACCCCACATTAACACGCAGACCACCGGCAGAATCAGGTTACTTACAGTCAATCTCACGGGCGGCTTCCTCATCAATCATCGAAAATATGGCACCCCGACTGATAGCAGTCAGGAAACAGTATCATCCCGAGGTCGGGATCAAGCAATTTGCCGTTATCGTTCGAACCGTGGATTTCACTATGGCAGTCCACACAGGCCAATTTTGTCCCCAATCCGCTATGCTCGACGCGATGTCCCGGCGGGACACCGTGACACTGCAGGCAGAGTGTATTCCCCGGCTGGCTCAACAGCCGTTCGTTGGAACTACTGTGCGGCTGGTGGCATTCGGTACACCCGCCGCCCTCAACGGCGAACGAAATGGCGGCCGGATGCTCATACACGTACGGCCCGCTCTGCTCCGGGTGGCAGGAGTAGCAATTGGCCGACGCGCCATGACCGTATTGCGGTTCGTTAGCTCCGGAGAACGAATGGCAACTCAAACAGTTTACCGCACCGTCGGCAAGGGGGTGACGGGAGCGGCGGCCGAAAGACGCGCTGACGACAACGTGGCAGCGGCCGCAAAACTCCGTCTTGTCGTCGGTTAACAGCCCGGCCTGCCCTTGATGAATGCTGTGGCAGGAGAGGCACGATTGGCCCTGTGCGGCGTGAGGATCGAACCCTGCGTTATCCAT
>Ga0114920_10000279_pt1 | contig 22245 bp, 15 predicted proteins | sample ChitaG_FD_88683 | JGI IMG/M metagenome (GOLD analysis project Ga0114920, IMG submission 88683) | Deep subsurface microbial communities from South Pacific Ocean to uncover new lineages of life (NeLLi) - Chile_00310 metaG | ecosystem: Environmental > Aquatic > Marine > Oceanic > Sediment ...
CTCCTTGATCCGGGCCTCGCTGTCGCCGCGCTCGGCGGGATCCTTGGCGAACAACACCGTCACATTCTCGATTAACTGCTTCTTCCACATCGTGATCCGGTTCGGGTGAACGTCGAACTGGGCCGCCAACTCCGACAGCGTCCGGTCCCCCTTCACCGCCGCCAGGGCCACCTTGGCCTCAAATTCCGCCATAAACTTCCGTCGTGATCGCTTCATCTGCTGCTCCTCTTCCGGTCAGCAAGGTAAAGCAGATCCATCACCTAAGCCACTGTCCAAACCATGGGGTCCACTACACACCACCCACGCTGCGCCAATAACTCACGTCCAACGAAAAGAGGAAAAATGTAGTGCCACAGCAAAAACCACGCCCCGTAACTCATTGATAACCAAAAGAGATTGAAATACAACTGTAGAAGATGGGTCAAGCGGCGTTGAGTTGCGTCTGCTTTCGCTGCAAATTCGCCCCAAATTGGGGGGGACCCTGCGGCCTAAGCACTCTTTTTCATCATCGCCAGGAATGAGGAGCGGACCATGTCACTCATCAGAGCCCTTTTCACGGGCGGGAGTCTTAAGAATCCGCCGAGAAGACCCCGCATAAACGCGTGGGTTATGCTTTGAGGGTTACTGAAAATCTGGTTCTGCAACGTCCCTCGTTCAAGACATTGTAAAATTACACGCTCAAAGGTCGTTTCCGGGTGGAGTACCCGCTGTTTGCGCTTAACAAGCTGGAGTGCTCCCGTATCGCATTTTAGGGCACAGACACCACAACCGATGCAAATGGATGAATCTATTTCAGGGTTTTCATTATCAACCATTTTAATGGCGTTGATCGGGCAGGCCTCGGCACACGTGCCACACTCTGTACAGAGGTCTTGATCACGTTGAGCGATAAAGCTTGATGTAATGACCGCATTGGGGTAGCCAAATTTACTCACACCCAACAATACATTGCAACAACACCCACAACAGTGGCAAATAAACGAGATTTGCTTTTGTACGTTGTCCGCTGTAAGCACGAGTCCCAGCTCTTTGGAACGAGCGAGGTTATCCAGCATTTCAGATTTGGATACCTCTCTTCCGAAATCGTGCCGGATCATATACTCCGCCGCTGTTCCAAACGTGGAGCAGGTTTCCAGCGGGACATTGCAGCTCTTTACTCCGGCGTGCAGTTTTTCATGCCGGCAAGAACAGATGCCAATGCAAAACCTGTCTGCTTCTTCAACAATCGCAGTCGCTTTCTCGTAATCCAGGATTTCAACATATTCCGAGGTATCGATTGTGTCTTCGTGTGGGAGTGCCCGCAATGGAGAGGTTTTTTCATTATGGCTGAAATTCGCCTGATAAAACGTGGCGGGATCTTGTAAATACGCGTGAAAAAGCCTCGCCCACTGCTTCGTATTAAGATTCTCACCCGTTCGCATCATGGTGAATTCAAAAACCCCGATAATCAAGGGCGACGGTGTATAATAGTACTGGTTATCCATCCATAAATCCACAACCAGGCCCTTGGCACACGAATGACGCAGTCTTTCCTCCAATTTGGCGCGATCAAGTCCGGTGGTTTTTTCAATGCGATCCAATGTGGCCAGGCCGTAAGGCATCTTTACCACCAGATCAGCTTCCTCGGCAGTATAAAGCTCTTTTAGAATGGTATGAAATGTCTCATTCCAAGGGGCTTTCATCGTCAGATTATCGATTTTTTTGCCAAGTTTCCGGTATACATCTTTTCCGATCATATGTCCCATAATCAGACCTCTATTCACATTCCGCCGGAACGTTCAGGGTAAACAATACCGTCGACATTCCCCCCGCTGTCGTTGGGCGACGAAATCACGCACCAGTTCGATGTCCACTTATTCATCGCGAATGAGTTCATCCCCTCTTCTCGTCTTCGTGAACAGCGCCACGGCGATTGGAATCGGCCAGGCCGCCACCAGGACAATCCTCCCAACGGTATTGGGGCAGAGGATGAAACTGATGGCGATGACGACCGTGGCGCTGATTACCAGGCGCGCTTTCTCGCGCACCGTTAATCCCAATTTGGCTTCCCAGGCGCGGATGGTTTTTCCGAAAAACCGGTTTTGCCTGAGCCAGCGATGATACCGCCTACTGCTTTTGGCAAACAGCCAGGCGGACAATAGCACAAACGGCGTGGTCGGCAAGAGCGGCAGGACAGCACCGACAGCGCCAACAGCCAGTGAAATCCACCCCAGGATGAAATAGATCGGCTTTTTCATGGTGCGGTCAATCCCGGGGGTATGAAAACTATTTCCCGGATAAGCGAGTGGCGGAGGGCGAGGGATTCGAACCCCCATGGGATTGCTCCCGGCGGTTTTCAAGACCGCTGCCTTACCGTTAGGTCTAGCCCTCCGGCTTAATTAGTTTACGAAAACCAATGGGCAACCGCCAAGCCAAAAGCGCTACCCGCGCCCAACAAAGGGACAGTTAGGATTACTCTACTGTCACGCTTTTGGCCAGATTCCTCGGCTGGTCGACGTCGCACCCGCGCAGGACGGCCATGTGATACGCCAGAAGCTGTAGCGGGATGATCGACAGAAGCGGCGTAAGTTGTTCAATCGTCTCCGGCACGGTGATCACGTGATCGACGAATTCGTGAATTTTTTTATCCCCCTCGGTCGCCACGGCAATGACCACACCCTTGCGTGCTTTGATCTCCTGGATATTGGAGAGAACCTTGCCGTAAACCGAATCCTTAAGCGCAATCACCACCACGGGCATGCGCTCGTCGATCAAGGCGATCGGGCCGTGCTTCATCTCCGCCGCCGGGTAACCCTCGGCGTGGACATAAGAGATTTCTTTAAGTTTCAGTGCGCCCTCCAACGCCACCGGGAAGTTATACCCTCGGCCAAGGTACAAAAAATTGTCCCGCTGGTAGAAGCGACTGGCCAGCGCCTTGATCTCATCGTTTTTGTCGAGGATTTGCTGCACCTTGTCCGGGATCCGGGCCAGCTCGTCAATGACCTCCTGTCCCGTTTCAAACGACATATCACGCATCCGGGCCAGCAAGAGCGAGATCAGGGCCAGGACCGTAACCTGCGAGGTAAAGGCCTTGGTCGAAGCGACCCCAATCTCCGGCCCGGCGTGGATGTACACGCCGCCATCGGATTCGCGGGCGATCGTTGACCCGACCACGTTGCAAATCCCCAGGGCGGTGGCGCCCTTGTGCTGAGCTTCGCGCATGGCGGCCTGGGTGTCCGTGGTCTCCCCTGACTGACTGATCACAAAGACCAGGGTCCCCGGCTGAATGATCGGCGAACGATAGCGGAACTCGGAGGCATACTCCACCTCCACGGGAATGCGCGCCTGGGCCTCAATCATGTATTCCCCGATGATCGCCGCGTGCCAGGAAGTCCCGCAGGCCATGATAATAACCCGGTTCAACTGCCCCAGCTCATCGAGGTGGGGTTTCACCCCGTTCAACCGCGCCGTGGCCTGCTCGAAATCCAGCCGTCCGCGCATCGCGTTCTTGATCGTCACCGGCTGCTCAAAAATCTCCTTGAGCATGAAGTGGTCATACCCACCCTTTTCGATTTGTTCGATGGTCCATTCGACCTCCTGGACCTGCGGGGTGACCTTGACGTTTTCCACCGTGGTCACCTCAAAATCGTGCTGCCGGATCACGGCCATCTCCCGGTCCTCCAGGTAGACAACCTGGTTGGTGTGGCGCAGGATCGCCGAGACGTCCGAAGCGACGAAGTTTTCGTTTTTCCCTCGACCGATAACCAGCGGGCTGCCCAGCCGGGCGGCAACGATCTCACCGGGATTGTCATTGCACAACACGGCAATGCCATAAGTCCCGTCGACCTGGCGCAAGGCCAACCGTACCGCCTGTACCAGGTCGCCCTCGTAGTGTTCTTCCACGAGGTGACAGAGGACTTCAGTATCAGTGTCGGTGCGGAAGGTGTGGCCGCGGCCTTCGAGGAACTCCTTTAGCGAGGCATAGTTCTCGATAATCCCGTTGTGCACCAGGGCGATTTTTTCCTCGCAATCCAGATGCGGGTGCGCATTCACATCGGTGGGTTCACCGTGTGTAGCCCAGCGGGTATGGGCGATCCCCACCGTGGAGACAAACTCCCGGCCGGCAAGTGCTTTCTCCAGGCGACTGATCTTGCCTGCCGATTTTTCAAAAAGCAGGCCCCCGGGTTCCATCAATGCCATTCCCGAGGAATCATATCCCCGGTATTCCATCCGCTTGAGCCCGTCTAAGAGGATGGGCACGGCCAACCTGTCACCCGCATATCCGATTATCCCGCACATCTGATAATCCCTTCGCTTATCCGCCCAACGCCGCCAGCGCTTCCTGCAAAAGCGAGCGGGCACGTCGGGCGGTTTTTGCCTCGGCCATCACCCGGTAGATTGGCTCGGTGTTTGACGCGCGTACGTGCAGCGAGCCATCAGGCAGAAAGACCTTTATCCCGTCCAACCGGCTGATCTTTCCTTTTATGAATTTCTTCTCGAAGCGTTTCAGGTGCCGGGCAAAATTTTTCGGCATCGGCCGTGTCGTTCTGGCCGGATAATACCGCGGCAACTCCGCCGCCACCTGAGACAGCGGACAACGTTCGGCGGCCAGAAGCGACAGGACGAAGGCCATCCCCACTGCCGCATCGCGGCCGTAGGACAGCTCGGGAAAGATGACTCCCCCATTTCCCTCTCCGCCGACCACCGCACCCCGTTTTTTCATTTCGGCGGTGACATTGACCTCACCCACTTTCGAGCGATACGTGCGGCAGCCCATTTCCGCGGCAAGATCATCAACCATTTGTGACGTGGACATATTCAGGGCCACAGGCCCCTTTTTCTTGGTGAGCACCCACCGCACCGCCAGGGCCAGGGTATACTCCTCGCCGAGCGGTCTGCCATTCTCATCAACAATCGCCAGACGGTCGGCGTCCGGGTCGAGGGCGAACCCCAGATCAGCCCTGGCATGCCGCACGGCCCGGCCAAGTCCCGCCAACGCCGCCGGTGTTGGCTCAGGACGGCGCGGGAAGCGCCCGCTGCCGGGACGGCAATGCAATTCGGTGACCTGACAGCCCAACCGGCGCAGCAGTTCCGGCCCCAGAAGACTCCCCGCCCCGTTGACCGCATCGATGACCACTTTGAATTTCCGTTGCGCAATCCTGCGCCGGCTGACCAACCTCAGCTTGAGCACGCGATCAAGGTGATATTCCCATAGGTGATAGCCGACCTCGAACGACCCGATGCCGCGCCAGCCGACATAAGCCATCCGGCCCGCATCGGCAATGGCAAAAACCTTTTCGATTCCCTTTGCCGAGAATGGTCTCTTCGCCCCACCCAGAATTTTCAGCGCGTTCCACTCAATGGGATTGTGGCTGGCCGTAATCGCACACCCCGCCTTTGCCTTCAGGTAGTCCACCGCAAGCCCGATGGTGGGTGTCGGCGAAAGGCCGATATCGATAACATCACAACCGACCGAACGGAAGCCGGCCGTCGCCGCCGCCTTGATGATCGGCCCGGTAGGCCGGGCATCGCCGCCGATAATCACCCGGCCGCCCTTGATATAGGTGCCGAACGCCGCTGCATACCGCGCGGCCACTTCGGGAGTAAGCGCATCACCGACAATACCGCGGATACCCGATACGCTGCGCATCAAGTTTGTCTTCGCCATATGCCTCTTTACCGGACTATTATTTGCCGGACTTTCTTTATCCTTCTTTGGCATACTACCCCGGAACTAATGTGAATCCCACCGTTTTATGTGTCAATGAGGAAACGCCGACAAACGAATAATCGATTAACTTTCACTGCGCCCATCCATCCACAATCGGAAACTGATTACTGAAGGCCAGCCAAGGATTTGCCTCTTCGGTTGCGGGCGGTCAATTGGCCTTGACAGCGGGTCCGACAGAAAGTTAATAGATTTTTCGCCCGGGGCCGAATGGACAACGATGGATCAACTTATTTCCGTTCTCGACAGGATTGACGGGTATGTCTGGGGTCCGGTTCTGATCGGCCTGCTCCTGGGTACGGGCATCTTCCTCGCTATCCGGATGGGATTTCCCCAGGTCCGCCGTTTTTTCCATGCCACGGCGCTGATCTCCGGGCGTTACGATGATCCCCAGGACGAAGGTTCGCTAACCCATTTCCAGGCGCTTTCCGCGGCACTCTCCGCAACCATCGGCACCGGCAACATCGCCGGCGTGGCCACAGCCATTGCCGCTGGCGGGCCGGGCGCGGTCTTCTGGATGTGGCTGACCGGTCTTTTCGGGATGGGCATCAAATACACTGAGTGCATGCTGGGCTTTCATTATCGCGTGTTGCACCAGGACGGTTCCGCCTCGGGCGGTCCGATGTATTACCTCGAACGCGGCCTGAGACAGAAAGGGCTGGGTGTCCTGTTCGCCGGTTTCGCCGTTATTGCCTCATTCGGGATTGGGAATATGGTGCAGGCCAATTCGGTGGCCAAACCGATCGCCGATAACCTCAGCTTCCCCGCCTGGGCTACGGGCCTGGTCCTGGCCATCCTGGTAGGCTTGGTCATTATCGGGGGCATTCGGCGGATCGGACGCGTGGCGGCAAAGATCGTTCCGTTTATGTGCGTTATTTACGTTCTGGGTGCACTGATCATTCTCATTTCGCATGCGGATAAAATCCTCGCGGCCTTCTCGTTGATTTTCGGCTCCGCGTTTTCGGGGACGGCGGCCACCGGTGGGTTTCTGGGCGCTGGAGTGAAGCAGGCAATCCAATTGGGCGTGGCGCGCGGGATTTTCTCCAACGAATCCGGTCTCGGGTCGGCGCCGATTGCCCACGCCGCGGCCAAGACCAAAGAACCGGTGCGCGAGGGACTGGTGGCCATGGTCGGGCCGCTTATTGACACGCTGTTGATCTGCACTATGACCGCCCTGGTCATAATCTGCACCGGCCAATGGAACTCGGGGCTGACCTCATCACCTTTGTCCGCGCGGGCATTTTCGGTCGGATTAGCCGGCTACGGGGGATGGATCGTCGTTTTCGGGCTGGTCTTTTTTGCCTTCTCCACGATGATTTCCTGGTCGTACTACGGTGATCGTTGTGCGGCATACTTATTCGGGGAAAAAGCAGTTGTTCCGTATCGCTGGGTTTTTGTGCTGGTTATCCCCCTCGGAGCGTACTTGAAAATCGACCTGGTTTGGAAACTGTCCGATATCTTTAACGGCTTAATGGCTTTTCCCAACCTGATCGGAATCATCGGCCTTTCGCCGATCGTTTACCGACTATCCAAAAACTACTTCGCCCGTGAACAAAAAGCGGTGCAGAAAAAGACCACGATCTTTCGCCAGTTCTGGAAGATGACCGGGGAGTAAACCGGTATGAGACTTAAAAGCAAGGTAGAATCTTACCCACCATAAATGGTGGGCCACACAATCCGATAAGTCAATCCGTGGGTGCAACTTTCGCCATGACCAATGGCGAAGGACACTACGGCAGGGCGACGACATCAATCGCTTCCCGCTGACTGACCACCGCTGCCCCGAAGGCACCTGAAATGTCCTTCCCCGATATTGAGGACGAGAAATCCAAGAAATCCATCTGTCCGGTATCCGTATACTTTGATCCCGGTCGCGGCTCATACGTGGGATTATAGGCAATAACGAAAACATAGAACGAATCCACTACCCGATCGAAGGGATAAGAACGCTCCTGAAAAGTTTCGGGCTCAATAGTGATGGAGAGGCCCTCCAGGCCGACGGTCTCGGCAAATCCTCGCGCCTCCGAATCGGCGCCCCGCGCCACGCACGTAACGAAATACCCGGCTGCGCCTGCCCAGGAATACCATTCCAGGCTCACGTTGTCGCCCTGATAAATGTGGGTCGGCGGGATGAAATTATAGATTGTGAATTGGCTGGGTATCGTCGCCGATACCGTATGAGAAAAACCAGCCGCGGTATCATAAACAGTGATGACCACGTCGGCGTTGAAGCCCCATACCACCTCCGGTGTCGAGACAGAGATCGTGCCCGTCGTATCGAAAAACAGCGTGTCGTTCGCCATGAGGGCATACGACCCGGCCACCGGCTGGCCGTCCGCGGTAAACTCCAGGTACAGGTAGTCTGTGTCGTCGTCCAGGTTCATCTCCGCCAGGCCGAACAGCGTGTATTTAGCCGGTTCCACCCTGCCGGTCGGAGTGCCCTCGCAGCCCGTGATCAAAAGCGCACAACACAGGGCGCCGCAAAAAAGTGATCGCTTCATCTCATCTCCTGCGGTGTCATTCCCTTCTATTTTATCGGTTTTCTCCCTTCAGGTTTCCAGTTTTATCTGCGGTGGCGGTGGATTCTTCATTGCCCCGATCAAGTTGCCCGCGTATTTTCGCGGTTGTGCAGTGAGGAAAACTGGATAATCAAGGGGGCACATACATGCCGGCCAAAAAAAGGAAAATCACCGCGGAGGATTTGACCAAAGTCAAATTCCTCCGCAGTTGCGCCATTTCCCCGGACGGGGAAAGAATCTGCTTTGTCGTGGAAACGGTGGCGAAAAGCAAAAAGAAATACCATTCAAACCTGTGGATGGTGAACAGTGACGGCTCGAATCTACGGCAGTTCACCTTCGGCGAGAAATCCGACGCATCCCCGGTCTTCGCGCCGGACGGCAACACTATTGCCTTCATCAGCAAGCGCAATGGTCATCCCGGCATTTACCTGATCAACACCTCGGGCGGCGAAGCGCGCGAGCTGGTCACCAAGGACGGTTCGTTTACTTCGGTCTCCTTTTCGCCGGATGCAAAGAAAATCCTGTGCGCGTTCCGGCAGAACGATCCCGCGCCTGGTGCAGAGATGAAAAAACCGGAGAAAACGGAAGAACCCGGAGTTGAAGACGAAAAGAAGAAACCCAAGAAGGAGGCACCCGTTTATCGCCACATCACGCGGCTTTTCTACCGCCTGGACGGTGAGGGATTCCGGCCACGCGATGGTTTCCACATCTGGGTTTTTGACGTTGAAACCGGTGAAGGACAACAACTGACCCGGGGACGCTATGACGAGGAATCGCCCGTCTGGTCACCTGACGGGCGTCAAATTGTCTTTGTATCCAACCGCCGGCCCGATCCTGACCGCGAACTAATGCGGCAGGATTTGTGGTGGATTCCCGCCACCGGCGGTAAAATCAGGAGAATTCCCACACCGCCGGGGCCGAACGAGCAGCCGAGCTTCTCGCCTGACGGCAAGACAATCACCTATCTCGGTCATGCCAACCCCGATGACGCCTGGGGGGTGACCAACTATCACCTTTGGTCTGTCGGATTGTCGGGGAAACCAAAAGCCGTGGACTTAACGCCGCGCCTGGACCAGCAAGCGTTTGACATGACTATCTCCGACACCGGGGAAGGTTTTGGCGGTGCCCCGCCGATGTGGGCTGCCGACGGCAAGACGATTTATTTTCTCTCCAGCGGGCAAGGATCAACCCACCTGTATGCTGTTTCTCGAGGGGGGCGCCGGCGGCGGGCGATTACCGCAGGAGAGCTGCACGTCCAGAACGTAGACTGTGCGGCGAAGGCGCCACGGGCCGCGGCAGTTATCGCCACCAGCACGGAACCGGCCGAACTCTACGTCACAGACCTCATCGGGCGGAAAGCGGGCGTACCGCAGAAAATCACCGATTTGAACAAGGACCTGCTCACCAAAGTACAGATCCAAAAACCCGAAACCGTGTGGTTTCGCTCTGAAAAAACAAAAATTCACGGTTGGATCATAAAGCCGCCAAAGTTCAATCCCTCCCGGAAATATCCGGCGATAGTGGAAATTCACGGCGGGCCGCGCGTCCAGTATGGGTATACTTTCTTCCATGAGATGCAACTTTTGGCGGCACAGGGATATGTAGTTTTCTATTGCAACCCGCGCGGCTCGTCCGGGTATGGCGAAGCCTTTGCCGGGGTGACCGTCAATGACTGGGGAAACGTGGATTATAAAGACATCATGGCGGGTGTGGAGTATCTCAAAAAGAAAAAATATATTAACGCCAATCGCTTGGGGGTCACCGGGGGCTCGTACGGGGGGTACATGACCAATTGGATTGTCGGCCACACCAACCAGTTCAAGGCGGCGGTCACCCAGCGCAGCGTGGTAGACCTGTTTTCCTTTTTTGGTTCTTCTGACATCGGGTATGATGATCGCCGTGAGTTTGGCGGCTTTCCCTGGACCAACGAACAGGGATACAAACGCCAATCCCCGCTGACCTACGCCAGGAACATCCGCACGCCCCTATTGATCATTCATTCGGAGAACGACCTGCGTTGCGGAATCGAGCAGGCCGAGCAGTTATACGCCACCTTGAAGATGATGCGCCGCAAGGTGGAACTCGTGCGCTTTCCCGAGGAGCCGCACGGTTTGAGTCGGCACGGCCGTCCCGACCGGCGGCTGGCCCGGCTGAAATTCATCCTCGATTGGTTTGCCAAGTACCTGAAATAGAAAATGTTACGTCACACTTAACAAGAATCCGGCAGTCCACGGCACGGAAAACGTTGAATACTCCGCTGGCTTGCGGGTAACTAAGGCGAAAGAGAGGCCGGGAGTGCAAAAGGGTATGCAGGAGAGGAAAAGATGAGTCCCGTAATGATCTGGCTGGCGCTGGCCGTGGTGTTTTTACTCTTGGAACTCGCGAGCCCGGCGTTTTTGTTTGTCTGTTTTACCGTGGGTGCGCTCTTGGGGGCGGCATCGACGGTGGTGACCGACTCCTATTTGGTGCAGGCGCTGGTGTTTGCCGTCGTTTCGATCGTCGCTATTCCGGTCTCCCGACCGCTGGCCAACCGCTTTTCGCGAAAAAAGGGCGCGCGGGTCTCCAATGTTGATGCGCTAATCGGCAGAAGTGCCCACGTCGTGGAAACTATCGATCCCGCGGCCAACACCGGCATCGTGCGCATCGGGCCGGAGAAATGGCGCGCCATCGCCGAAAGAAAAATCGAAAGCGGCAAAACGGTCATCGTCACCAAAATCGACGGAGTGACGGCAACAGTAGCCGAGCAGGAAACAACGTCGGAATAGGCAACCGTTGCCTGCCGGACGAGCATGCAAACATATAGGCGGAGGTAGATACCATGTCACCTGCAACCATTGTCATCTTATTGATCGTCTTTCTGGCGTTTGTCCTGGTCTTGATGTCGATCAAGATTCTGCGGCCATATGAAAAAGGGGTGATCGAACGCCTGGGGCGGTATGTCCGCACCGCCGATTCCGGGTTGACGCTGATCGTTCCGTTCTTCGACACGCTGATCCGGGTAGATATGCGCGAGAAGGTGATGGACGTCCCCCCGCAGGCAGTAATCACCAGAGACAACGTCTCGGTGGAGGTCGACGCCGTCCTGTACATGCAGATCACCGACCCCTTCAGATCCCTATACGAGATCCGCAGTTACATGCTCGCCTCGACAAAACTGGCCCAGACCAGCCTGCGTAACATCATCGGCGAAATGGAACTCGACCAGACGTTGACCTCACGCGACGTAATTAACGATCAGCTGCGGACGATTATGGACGAGGCCACCGACAAGTGGGGGGTGAAGGTCAACCGCGTGGAGATCCAGAAGATCGATCCCCCGAGGGACATCACCGAAGCCATGTCCCGCCAGATGAAAGCCGAGCGGGAGAAGCGTGCGGTTATCCTGGACGCCGAGGGTGTGCGGCAGGCGCAAATCGAGCGCGCCGAAGGTGAAAAAAGAGCGGCCATCCTCGGGGCCGAGGGCCAGGCCGAGGCTGTGCGTAAAAAAGCCGACGCGGAAAAATACCGCCAGGTCGCCGTCGCCGAGGGTGAGGCAAAGGCCATCGTGAACGTGTTCAACGCCATTCACGAGGGCAAGCCGACCAACGAGCTGATCTCGCTGAAATACTTCGAGGTCTTGCAGGCGTTAGCCGACGGCAAGGCGACCAAGTTTTTCCTCCCGATGGAAGCCTCAGGGATCATGTCCTCCGTCGCCGCAATGGTCGAAGCCGCCCGTCAGACCAAAGAGGAAGACCTCGCCGGCGAAGACGCGTAAGCCCCCCACGGCATGAAAACAAATCACGGGACGCAGCATAAAGTTGCGTCCCGTTCTTATTTTGTAAGCCACACACCTCGTGGACGGCAGATGTCCACATCTTCCTCAGGATCGCCGGTTCAACTGCTCGCGGCTTTCCCCGTTTGTTAAATCAAAGCCCCTTCTTTCCAGCCGAGCTTAATAAGTTCTATCTTGTCGGGATCACTGGTTCCCACACCGTGCTTTTTGTCCGCGCGAACGATATGCAACGCCGGGGGAGTCAGCGGCCGCTCTTCTTTGAAGAATTCCCGGCGTTTGGCCTCGATAAGGCGCAGACCGATGGTGTCCACCGCCACGGGATCGGTCCCGACCAGGATGCCGCAGTAATTCCAGGTATACGAGCGATCATAGTGGTGCGGCCCGATTCCGTGAAACAAAGGCTGCAAAACAACCAGAATGTTGAGCCGCGTTTTCCCTTTAACCAAAGGCAAATTCCAGATTGACCCCAACGGAGTGCAGTATTCATCATGGTATTCCCACAGTGTGGGAACAAATTGAATGTAGTTTTTGAGACAACCACCAACGCCCGACCAATGATGCGTGCGCAAAGGGCGAACGTTAATCAATGCCGTTGCTTTTTCGAAAATCGCATCCTTCAAGATTCCCCGGTCCCGGATCGAGATATTCTTCTCGGACACCCCCGCCTCCGTTATGCGCGCTTTGAGGACCTGCTCGATTTCCGGGGGCGTCGGCAAGTAGTGCCAGACGTTGCTTTTGATGCCCACCACGTCTTTCGGGTTGAGCAACCGCCGCCATACCGTGGCGGCCTTTTTCTCGTCGAACAGGGCGATCACGGCGTCATCCAACATGCGGGCGATAACGGTCTGGTCAACCTTGCCCTTTTTATCCATTGCGCTGGCGTCGCGTACCAGCACCACGCGCGTGGTGTATTGCGGGCCCTCCCGCGGAGAAATATCCAGATTCAAGCCCGTCGCGGCGGCAAGGGTAATTCCCGCCATGCCGCGCAAAAATTCGCGCCGGCCGATTGTATTATCGTGCATGCTCACCTGGCCACCTCACGGAGAGTCCTTTCTGCGGCCTGCGTCACGGAGTCGGCATCAGCTCTTGTCGGAGCACCAAAAACGATAGCGACAAATTGACCATGCCATGTAGCCGCCATCCATTTCTTTTTTTTGTCCCTTACCGGCCCGCTCAATTTTCCCACCGGCGTGTAGTTTTTCATAAAACGAGCGTGCCCGGCCTGCGCGGCTGACGAATCCGGGTAGCGCACCCACAACTGTGCAAAACTGTCATTCCCCGCTCGGTAATTCGCCAGTGCACACTGGGTTTTCTCGTCCAGGTTGAGGATATTCTTTTCCGAGATGAAAAGATGATAGTTCAGTGCCGGCTGGTTGTGGAAATAGCGGATTGATTGCGCACGCCGGTCTTTACCGGGGAAGGATTTCAGCCACTCCGGAAGACTTCCTTTTCCGGGAATGGCCGCGGCAATAGGCTGCGCCAGGTTGAGGAGTATGCTTTCCTCGGGTTCTGCTCCGGATTCGGTCGATACGCAGACAAAATATCTGTCTTGCCAGAAAGACAGCAAACTCGACCGGAGATACGCCCCCTGGCCGACTGCGACGTCCTTTCCCTGGTGATAGAAGGTGAAAATACCGTAGGCATCACCGGCCGTGCCCATGTCGAAGATTTCCACCACAACCGGTTCGCATCCCGCTTTGCGGAAGTGGAAGACCGCAACCTCACGGAAGTCGTACAACCGGTACACTTCGCCCGCGCCATCGATATAATCGAAGATCGTCTCCCGGCTGTAGACTTTGGCTGCACCTACTCGGCGCCATCCGCCAATTTCCCGACCCATGAAGTCAAAAGCACCCACCTTAGGCATCCCCTCACGTCATTTTCTTAACCCATTAAGGCGCCGAAACCCGCCTAAAAATCTCCTCCGCATCCCTTCTCCGTATCCAGCGGCACTTCGGTGTTTGTTCCGCGCTGCGTCCACCTCCTATTATTCCCGGCGAACTCTTTTTCCACGGGATAGGTATCTTCTTCCCCGCCGGTATCCAGAAATACACCGAGGGTCAAAATCGAGTCGCGCAATCTGCCGCGTTCTCCGCCGACGTTCGCCCGCCCCAGCGTGGTTGCCCCGGTGACCGAGTAAGAGTCCCGGCCCTGCTTGTCCCAGAAAAACCCGATCCCGTTGGCGTTTCCGCCGCCCAAAGATAGGTTAGGCGCTTCATAGCGGTCATCACCCGCTTCGTCGATTAACATCCCCACGGTGAAATCATGCCCGGCGCCAATGGCCATATTCATCGTCGCTTTATATTTATCATTGCCGGCCTTGTCATTGAGAAACCCAACGCCAAAATGCGCGCCCGAACCCTGGACATACCAGATCCCGGAGTACTCGTCGTCCCCCGAACGATCGGCAAGAATACCGATCGAATACCAGTACGCACACCCTTGCGCAAACAGCCCGGCGGAATACTCATCTTCCCCTTCCGCATCATACAAAAAGCCGATCCCGCCGGCAAGCGAATGCCCATCGATATAATCCCGCCGCAAACCAAAGCCCACCCCCTGAGCCATGCTGTCGTTGTGCTTTTTGGTTTGCGAAGCAGGGTACCGTACGTCGTTATCCTCGGCGATGTATTCGTCGTTCCCCGCAGCATCATGCAGGATGCCCATTCCCTTCGTAAAGCCAAAGCCCTGCGCCATCAAGTACGTGCGGTAGCGGTCCTTCCCACCACCATCGTACAGGCAGCCAATGCCGAACGCCCCGCTTCCCTGGGAGGTCGCATGGGAGATGTATGTATCATCCCCCGCGAAATCCGAAAGACAGCCAACGCCGAAAAGCCCGGCACCCTGAGACCAGTTCACCCCGTGGTAGGTATCATCGCCGTCGACGTCGACCAAGAAGGAATAACCGAACACCCCACCACCAAACGAGGCGGAAGCGGAATCCTCCGCCGCCAGGTACTTATCATCACCCGCAAGGTCAATAACCAGCGAGATGGTTTTTCCGTACTCGCGGTTGGCCGCCGCACCCCGGTACGTGTCATCACCGGCCACGTCGATTATCAGGAAGTAATCCCCCGCCGGGTACTGATGGCTGCCTTTCCCGTTCAGCACCACGTGACCCAGGGCGGTCGTCACCGAAAATTCAAACTTCTCGCTGAGGTCCAGCTTGCGCAGGGTGTCGCACGCCCAGTCAACAGCTTCAGCGATATCCTGGGCCCCCGCGTAGAGGTATTTCCAGTCGATTAAATGAATAAAATCGTAAAAACCTTCGTCATAGGTGTCATCCTCCCAGGCTAGAATCCGCAACGCTCGGGTGAACATGGTATCCATGCCGAAGCGCTCTTCCGCCTTTGCAAACGCCAGCTTCGGCCAGCGCACGGCCTCGGCAGCAGTCAGGACGATTACTGCCGCCACATCCCGCAAACTGTGCGGTACCTGCTCCAACCGGCCCACCGCGGAACTCCGCCAGTCTTCAGAAAGATCAACGCTTAGACGCGCGTGGAGTGTATCAATTGCCGCCAGAACATCCATCCCACGTTCCACCCGGGCCAGAACGGAATCCAGGTTGCTGCCAATCAGTCCGCGCCGTGAGCCCTCGGCGATACGCCGTGAGGCAAAGCTGATCACCTCCTGCATCTTCTGCCCGGAACGATCCAGGAAACTCATATAGAAGTCGGTGTAATAGGGGATCTTCAGCGGCTTGTGCTGCATGAGACTAAACAACGGCAGGACAAATTCGTCCCCACCGTAGTTTGACATGTCGTAGAAATCAAAGGTCAGACCTTCGCGGTCCAGGCCGACCTGCGCCAGCACTTCGTTTAGCGGGTCGAAAACCTGCCCGGCGGCCGGCGGAACCACCAGCAGCATGATGAAGAGCAAAAACAAAACCTGACGGCACATATATCCTCTCCTATTGTGATCTTTGTTACAAATATCGTACATGATGTGCCGGATGTCAAAAGCAAACTTTGCCCGTGCCGGGCCAGGCCTGTGTTTCCCACCCCGAGGCAATTGTGCCTTTTTGGCTGCCCACCGGTTGTGCAAAGTCCGCCGGCAACATTAGTCAAACTGCAACCCTTTGAATGACAGGAGGTTGAGCGGCTGCTTGACAGCCACAGGGACAAAGAGGTATTCTTGGCATTCGAAGGAGAAAATTCAAATGGAGGTATGTATGCGCAAAGCGGCACTATTGACGACAGGGATACTGGTGATCTTCACCCCGGCGGCGTTGGCGCAGATGGACACGGCCGCCTATATCCCCGACATCGAAACGTTCATGCAAATCGGTTACTGCGGTAACGCCGATATTTCCGGGGACGGCAAGACGCTGTTCTTCGAATCCAACTTTTCCGGGGTCCGTCAGTTGTACCGGATAAACGATGCCGGCTGGCCGATGCAGTTGACGGTTTTCCCCGATGGGATCGACTTTTATTCCTTGTCCCACAACGGCCGGCTGGCTGCGGTCGGCGCCGCGGTCGGCGGAAATGAGCAGTCACAGCTGTTCTTGGTTTCCACCCGAACTGGCCGTACCGAACGGTTGACCGATATGCCCGAGATCCAATTCGGCGCGCCGTTGTGGTCTCCCGACGATACGAAGATCTATTATCGCACCAACCAGAAAAACGGCAAAGATTTTCACGTCTACGAAATGACTCTCCTGACGCGGCAGGTGCGGCCCATCTTCGAGGAGGAAGGGTATAACGGCCCGATGGCCATCTCCCTGGACGGGAAAAAACTCATCGCCTACAAGTTTCACTCCAACACCAACGACGATCTGTACCTGGTCGATCTGGAGTCATTGAAAAGCGATCATCTTACCCCGCATGAGGGGGACGTGCTTTATGACGGTTTCTGGTTCGCGGCGGACGGCAAAACCGGATATCTCATTTGCGACGGCAACAAAGACCACATCATGCGCCGCGCCAAGATGGACCTGGCCCAAAAGAAAATCACCTTTCTCGATAAGGACTCCAAATGGGAGGTCGAAGGCCTGGTGCTCTCCCCCGACCGGGCCAAAATGGCCTGGATTGTCAACGAAGAGGGGTACGCCGATCTGCACCTTGTGGATTTGACCACCGGCGAGGAACTGCCGGTGCCCCCACTGAAAGGCATGTACTCGTCGGGCTCTTTCTCGAGGGGAACTAAAGCGGTCTTCGGGTTTTCCAGCCCGGCCAAAGCTCCTGACTGCTGGCTGTGGGACTGGTCAACCAAGGAGTTGAAACAGTACACATACTCGACTTACGCCGGAATCGACCCTTCGATTTTCATCGAGCCGCAATTGATCAAGTACAAGTCGTTCGATGGGATGGAAATCCCGGCATTCTTATACCTACCCCCCGTATATGAACCGGGCAATCCCGTCCCATTTATTATTTACGCGCATGGCGGGCCGGAAAGCCAGTTTCGGCCGCATTTCGTCCGCAACTTCCAGTACTTTCTGGCCAACGGGTTCGGCGTGATGGCGCCAAATCCGCGCGGTTCCTCCGGGTACGGGCAGGAATACACCTTGATGGACAACTACAAAAACCGGCGGAAGTCGGTGCAGGATTACGAATACGCGAACCGGTTCCTGGCCGAATCAGGTTACGCGCAACAAGACAAAATCGCCGTCATGGGCGGCTCGTACGGCGGGTACATGGTGCTAGCCTGCTTAACCGAGAACCCTGAATTGTGGGCTGCTGGGGTCAACTCAGTAGGCATCGCCAATTTCGTCTCCTTCCTGCGCAATACCAGGGCGTACCGCCGGGCGCTGCGCGAGGCGGAGTATGGACCGCTTACCGATACCGCCTTCCTGATGTCGATTTCTCCGATCACCAAGGTAGATGAGATTATCGCCCCGCTTCTGATCATCCACGGGGAAAACGACCCGCGGGTCCCCGTAGGCGAAGCGCGGCAGATCGCCAGAGCCATCGCCGACCGCGGGGGAGTGGTGGACACATTGATCTTCCCTGATGAGGGCCATGGAACGTCCAAGCGGTCAAACCTCCTGATCGACTACCGCCGCCGGGTGGACTTCCTGAAAAAACACCTGCAGTAGGGCGGTTTCCAGCAAAGGCAAGCCTGGTTACATAGATTCGCCGAAGGGGAGTGCAGGAGGCGCTCCCCTTTTTCGGCTGCGGGTGGGTGACACTAATCCCGTAGGCGGCATACCGTTGCGGGAGGCAAATGTACCCCCTTGCCACAGTCACCATCCCTCATAGCAGAACAGACACCTCTGATAGATTCCGGCAAATAATGACCGCATCTGTCACAATTTGACGGTTCCTGTCAGGGGTTCTGCGCACTTTTTTCCTCAAATCAAGAAAATGCTCATTTTTGGCTTGACTTCAGAGGCCGTCCTCATAGTTTGAAAACGGAATTTGAAAGCGTCTCTCAGACACCGCGTTTTGCGGAAGGCTGAGGTTATCTGGTGGTCGGGCGCTCTCTGTGTACTCGGCGCTCCCACTCCGGCATTGTAATACCCGCAAAACAGCGGGCGGACGGGCATGTGCCTCACATGGGGGCCAGTTTGATAATTCGAGAAAGAGATGGCGGTTGAAAGAAAACTCTGGAAGGTTCCGGCGGCCATTGTAGTTGTCGTGCTCGTGGTTGGCCTGGCGCTGCTCTTGGGCACCGAAGCGGGACACTATGTGGCGTCGAAAAGAAATTCACAGAGGAGGTCAAATCGCACGCAGTCTATTCTTGCGCAGATGAATACGCTGGCGGTTGGAGATACACTCCCCGACCATCCTTTTGAAGATCTGGATCACAAAGAGCTATGGTTGAGGGATCTGCTCAGTGAAAAAACGCTCATTTCATTCACGGCCCCGGACTGCGACGCCTGCCTCGCTGAATTCGACGAACTTGCAGCCGCGGTCTCCGACAGCGCTGATCGGCGGTATTTCCTGATCATTTGGCCGTACCTCACAGGTACGTCGAGAGCTCAAGGGATTGAGCATAGCCTATCAGGTCGCGTCCTTTACGATAAAGGCGGGGAGTTTCTCGATCGTTTGGCGGTCAATACCTTTCCATTTAACCTCATTGTCAATCTTGCCGGGGCAATCGAAGAGATCATCGCTGATCCAATGGACAGAGAGGAACTTGCCGCTATAATCACAGCAAACAAAGCTGCTGAAGCCGGGCAAAAGTAGCAGGGAAAGCAGGAGAGTATGAAGAAATGGATGGCCAGTACGTTGGCGATGGTTTTCTTGTTTTCCCTTGCCTTCAGTTTCGCCCTGACCGTAACGAGCGAGAGAACTGTGGCTGCGGAGGACAATTGTTGCATTATAAGGTGGTGCCCGCTTGGGGGTTGGGAATATGGATCTTATTGCCCTGACCCTCGGTTGCCCATCTGCAGTTCAGCGCAGCATAATCCGAAGCTGTGCTACCGTCACGACTATTACCAATGCGAAGTGCGGTGCAACGAGCCGTAAGATCACGTAATCGTGACTTTCCCGGTCTTCAGTAGCCCCAAGGAGGATGCCTCAACCACAACGAGGCATCCTCATCTTGTTGTACGGAAGGCTGTCCTGCCCCATTCAACGCCGCGCGCAGACTTGGCTTGGACCAGCATTAGTGTGAGATGGCCGTGGAATCATCCAGTCGGGGTAATCGCCCAACACAATTAACCAGATGCAAACTTGCCCAATGGGCCCCCAGATTGTGATCCAGCAGCGGCACAATAAACACATTGACAATTGCCTGACCGTTGATTAATATAGAATTGCCAGCACGGGGCAGGATAGGCTCCTCACCGCCGTCTTTGGCTGGCGATTGTCATACGAGGGAAATGGTTGTGCGGGATCAGGTCTTTTTTTTGCGGCAGGGGATCGCCCTGGTGCTACTTTGGGTAATCGTGGCTCACGTGTCGTTTGCCCGGCCCCCAATGAATCAGCCCAGCTCAATGGCCGCGGCTGCTCCCGTTGCGCCGTCGCGCCCCGATCGGTCTCCCGCAGAGCCGTACATGACCGTACGCGTGCATGACGCCGGCAATATAGAATTACCGATCACCAACTGGGGCATTTTCGGTAGCCCAGGCCCACGGCACCCACTTATCGATCCGAAAACAGGCGAAACCCTCGTGTGGGTGGAGTTTTGGTCCGGAAAGAGTCGTGCAAGACTCAATATGGGTGCCCTTTGGGTGGGGGCCCTCGTCGAAACCATGCTCGGCGATGATACATTGGTCTCCACCGGGCACAATGCATTTGTCCTCTCGGAGGAAAACACCTGGCTCACCGAATTCTACCCGGAATCTTACGCCGGTGGGGCAGATTTCACCGAGCGATCCAATGAGATCAGCAGTGTGTATTATGACCCCGAAGCCGTTTCCGTGCAGGACTTCCTTTGCATGTACGCCGATACGCTGACCAATCCGGAGTTCGTGAGGCCGGATTTTATAACGGCACAACTGCATCGGCCTTTGCAGGTCAGGGTTCGGCAGGGTTCCTTTGTCTGGCCGTACGAGTACGGTGAGGATTTCATGATCATCCAGTACCAGATTACCAATATGCGGGATCAGCCCCTGCACGAGGTGCGTGTGGGCATTCTGGTAGTCCCTCGGTCTTGGAGTACTAATGAGAACCAGATGGTGGGCTTTCTCCGGACTGCGCCCTCAATCACCGGATATAAATTTGACGACACCGTGATGGCCGCGTGGTCGGCTACCCATCATACTGTACGCGGGGTTATGGGCCTCAGGTTTTTGGGTGTGGGCCGCTCCCCGTGTGATTTGTACGCCGACTCGCTGGAGTATTCCTTTAACTGGTGGGCGCCCGCCAGCGACACCCGCATGGACTGGGGACCGCAGCGCCGGCCCAGCGACAGATCGGTAAAGGGCGGGTACGGCCAGCCATTAGGGGACGCACAGAAATACCGGTATATGGCCAATGGCGAAATCGACTACGATCAACACCTGGCCAATGAGAAGATGCCGGGATGGATCCCGCCCCTCGGGGAAAAAGAATTCTTCAGCGGCCCATTTAACATTGCCGACGGGCACAACGTGCGGTATCTCCTCGCGGTCGGCCCGTTCGAACTCGGTCCCGGTGACTCCATCTCGATCGCGGTTGCTGTGGCTGGCGGCGATTTGCTGCACCGCGATCCGGAGAATCGCCGAAACCTGGGGGCAAATCCGGACGAATGGTATATGAATCTGGATTTTTCTGACCTGGGGCGCAACCTGCAGTGGGCGGCATGGGTTTACGACAACCCGGGGGTCGACACCGATAGCGACGGCTGCGCGGGAGCCGTTTGGACAACCAACTGTCGGGATACTGTGATTTTTTATGAGGAGTATTGCTTTATCTGGCCGGATACTGTCATTTGCGTTGAGGACTATTGGTCGGACGAGCAAGTATGCGATTCGGTATACTATGCCGGTGACGGAGTACCCGACCTGAAAGGTCCGCCGCCGCCACCCTCACCAAAGATTTCCATCCACTCCGAACCGCAAAAGATCCACATCCGGTGGAGCGGCCGCGAGTCCGAACTCTATTTTGATTCCTTTGCCCAGCGCGAGGACTTTGAAGGATACAACGTCTATGGCGGCCTGGGAAACGATCCCAAGACCTTAAACTTGATGGCCTCCTGGGATCTGGTTAACTACGACCGTTACCGCTACATCGCGGGAGCACGCCCCAGCCCCTGGGTCCTAAACGAACCACCCCTTACCCTGGAACACGTCTATAGAATATACGGACTCGACTTCGATCCCGCGTTGTACACCGACCATTTGTCTTATTTTGAAGACGACCAGGGCAACCACTTCTATTTCAAGCCCCACGGCGGCAACCGCGGCAATGAATATATCGAAGCCGGAAGAATCACCACCAACCGTATCCAGTACGTGCGTACCGACTCGCTCTGGGATGAGAACAAGCAGAGCTGGAAGCTCTTCGGGCATTACGAGTGCAGCTTCGACAACCTCCTGCCCAGTCAGCCGTATTACTTCGCGGTCACCGCTTTTGATTACGGCCTGGCCGCGGGCAACCTCGGGCCGCTGGAATCGGCCCCGCAGGCCAACATGCAACTGGCGTATCCCACATACTCACCGGATTATGTCGAGGAAAATCGACTGAAGGTTTCGGTTTACCCTAATCCCTACAAGATCGACGCCGGCTACCGGCAAAGCGGGTTTGAAGACCCCAACCGGGAGGGGTTCAAAGAACGCACCCGGCGCATTCATTTCGTCAACCTGCCGCCGAAAGCGACGATTAAGATTTTTTCGCTGGATGGTGACTTAATCCGCGAAATTCACCATCCGGAGAGCC
>Ga0114920_10000280_pt1 | contig 22197 bp, 10 predicted proteins | sample ChitaG_FD_88683 | JGI IMG/M metagenome (GOLD analysis project Ga0114920, IMG submission 88683) | Deep subsurface microbial communities from South Pacific Ocean to uncover new lineages of life (NeLLi) - Chile_00310 metaG | ecosystem: Environmental > Aquatic > Marine > Oceanic > Sediment ...
CGGCTGAAATTGAAATCTCCCGGATTAGCATAATCAGCACGATTCTGGGTCCAGACAAAATAGAGTATGGAGCCAGGTAAATATTCCCAGCGCAATACAATAGTTCCGCGGAGAGATTTCATGTTAAAATCTGGATTACCAAAGTAGAATTCCGAAGCTGGTCCGGCTCCATCAGGATCAACAGTATATAAATTGTCTGCATAGGTTATAGTTGAGCTGTCTTCACCAAAGAGGTTGTATTCATATTCTTTTGGTCTAGCAAGTTCCTTAAATTCGTCATGTTGACCTACAGCAAGAAGAGGCTGCAGATATAGCTGTAAAGTCATCTTAGGAGAAAAAGTCCAGTTTAACCTGATATTACTGGAGAGCATTCTCTGGTAAAGCCTGCCAAATACATACCGGGTTCCATACGTGTCTGTCATCAAGGTGTCATCAGTTCTTGTTACCCATTGGATATCTGATTTTCTAACATTATAGCTCGGCCCAATAGAAAAACTGATATTGCTTCTGGGTTTCCAGCGTAGAGAAATACCTCCGTTCCAACTAAAACCTTCAGTTGGTCTTGAATAGAAACCTTCGTATGCAGAGATAACAATCGGTTTGCGGCCATCTGTACTAAGGCCAAAATCAATCTGATATCCAGCCGGGATGAGTGCCAGAGGGCCGCCTCTTGTAAGATTATTACTCATGGTTTTAGGATTATAAGCGATCATCGAGTTAAATCCCCAGTAGTTTAAAAATTGTCCTTCAACAGCAAGTAACCCTCCCATCCATGTATTATTGCCGCCAAAGTCATAGTTAGTAAAAGGACCGCCAAAAATATAACAATTGCGGAAGATTTTCCCCGGGTGGGGCCAATGATAGCCTAAAAGGAGATGGCCATTAATCTTATCAGAGCTTCCAGACTGAAATCCGATATCATTTGGGTCAAATCCAGGAGACAATATGCCAAAAGCTGCATTAAAAAGGAACTGACCTTTTTGTTTATTGACGGTAATCCTTCCAGCCCAGCCGCTCAAGGAGGTTGCCTCTTCATCGACTTCGACGTGATTTGCATCCGGTCTTTGGTAGTAATGTAGAGAAGATCGCTGAAGTCTTAAAATAGTATCCTGGCTTCCCTCAATCCGGGTTCCTCCAAACCAACCGCCTACAACCCAGGTTCTGTTTTTGCCTAGAAATGTCCATCCATCAACTGCAAGACCAAAAGCATTTTTATTTAAAATACCTTGAAGGTTTTCATTACTGAGGTCTCTAATAACGGAAGTAGCAATAAAGCCGAATCCTTGTTTTCCTTCATTGAACTCTTTTAGAGTCCGAAGCACTCCATAGTAGGAAAAAGGTTCTACTTCTTCATTAAACCGTTCTCCTCCGGAGTCAACTTCAGCATATTCCCGCGCTGTAAGGGCATTGATAAATCCGAAATTCCAGTTGTTGCCAAGTTTGCCGGAAAGTTTAAAAGCACCCAAAATAGTCGATCTGTCAGGGGAATTTACATAGCCACTCCGTGAAACATAACCTTGAGGAGTTCTTCCAATGCGGCGGCTGTAGAAAAAAGAAGGCGAACTCCAGCTTATATTAGCATTACTTGTAGCTCCACCCCGTCCAAATTGGTCGAAGATGTTTGAGCCCTCGATAAAAAAGGGCCTTCTTTCCGAATAGTATGTTTCAAAAGCACTCAGGTTAATCACAGCCGGGTCAACCTCAACCTGTCCAAAGTCGGGATTAAACGTCGTATCCAGAGTTAAATTGCTTTTCAGCCCTATTTTTAGGTCGAAACCAGCTTTTCCCAATAATTTCTTTCCTGTCTCAAAAGGATTACCTGATTCTTCAGGGCTGAATTGAGCCTGTCCTACTGAGTAGGGGAGAAACTCAATATGGCGGCCAGGACGAATATCCCGGATTCCTATAAGTTTGGCAAAGCGGGAGACATAGCCGCTGTCCTCTTTTGGAACCCATACAAATCCAACTCTTTCATTTTTTCTTTTAATGACTCTACGAAAATTAACTCCCCATATATATTCTTCTCTTTTTGGAAAGCGCAATTGGTTGTAAGGAATCTTGATCTCAACTGTCCATCCTTTTTCATCGATCTGGGTTTTCCATTCCCAAACACCATCCCAGGTTGTGTCGTTCCACTCATCATTAAATAAAGTCCAATCAACGATGGATCCTGAGGGATTTACAGCAAACTGGAAACCGGTTCGCCTGTCATAATAGGGATCCACAGCAAAGATGAACCAATCAGACTCAACAAAGTCGTCTCGACGTCCAAGACGGTATTTAATTAAATCAGGCTGTGAGTCATAAAGACGAGCAGCCACATAAAGAGCTTTTTCATCATATGCTACCCAGACTTCGGTTTTTTCAGTGGGCTCTGCGCCATCAGTAGGATCTGATTGGACAAAATCACTATATCCTTTCTGCTGCCAAACGCTCTCCTCAAGAGAACCATCAATATTTATTATTCCATTTGTTCGAATAGCCTGAACAGTTTTTTGTTCTTGAGACGGTTTGGATTCTTTTGCCAGTAAAAATAGTGGTAATAAAAAGATAAAAGTGAGTACTAAACATTTTTTCATAAAATAACTCCCTGGGAATAAGTATCTGTTCAAGAACATTTGAGTTTTTCCAATAAAAACTTAAGTTTTCTTTTTTATTATTTATTTTAATTATGTATTAAAAAATATCTTAGCAATAAATGTACCAACATTGTCTATCAGGGAGAGCTCTGTGCCTTCTGTAAAGAGTTTTTACAGAATAATGTTTGCTTATATAACATATGGTGTGCGGTACAGAACATTCAATCTCCTTAAAAGTAAAAAAGTTTATAAACAATTCATTCATTATTAATACGCATAAAAGTATAAAAAGGTTGCCTCCTTATTTAATACGAAAAAAAGCCTTATTTCTGACAGACTGGTAAAAAGTGGAAGTTTTTATGTGTGGGGTTGATTTATCAAACCTCTACAACTGAATCAATCCAGATAAAATTTTCTCTTTCAATTGAACTAAGTGCTGGATATTAGAAGAAAATTATTAAAATTATTTTTTTTTGAGGTTTCTTCGTATACAATAAAAGACATCCTTAATAAAAAAATTGTGCACAATATAAAAAGTAGAGCGTAAGGGATTATTTTAAATCTATTGAAAAAAAAGGAGGAGTTATGAAAAAAAACAATCTATTAATTATCATGGGAATTGTTTTTTCTTTTATCTGTTTTTCTCTCAATACAAACGGGCAGAGTGCCGAACAAATTGGTAAGTTGTATGAAAAACTTAAATGGAGAAGCATAGGACCAGCGGTTATGGGAGGCCGTACCGTAGATATCGATGTGGTCGAAAAGGAGCCCTGGATTATTTATGCGGCTATTGGCCCGAGCGGAGTATGGAAATCAGTGAACAACGGGATCACATGGAAACCTGTTTTTTTTAAAGAAAACACAGTCTCAGTTGGAGATATTGCTATCGCTCAATCCCATCCCGATATTGTGTGGGTAGGAACGGGAGAAGCAACAAGTAGAAACAGTATAACGATAGGAGATGGTGTCTACAAATCCACAAACGGAGGAAAAAACTGGGAGAATATGGGACTAAAAGACACCCGTCATATCAGCCGTATAGTCATTAATCCGGGAGACCCGAACATTACATATGTGGCAGCCATGGGGCATCTCTGGGGACCAAATAAAGAGCGTGGCATATATAAGACTATAAATGGGGGGAAAACTTGGAAGAAGGTCCTCTATATTAACGAAAATACAGGCTTTGCTGATCTAGCCATAGATCCTTCAGACAGCCTTATTCTTTATGCTGCTGCCTATGAACACCGCCGCCTTCCTTATTATTTTTCAAGCGGCGGACCTGGAAGTGGGTTTTATAAAACCACAGATGGTGGAGAAAACTGGATAAAGCTTACTAAAGATTTGCCCGAAGGAATAATGGGAAGAATAGGGATCGATGTATCCCGGAGTAATCCCAATGTTGTTTATGCACTTATCGAGCATGAGGACGGAGGGATCTGGCGTTCAGAGGATAAAGGAAAAAGCTGGACAAGGACATGTGATAATGAAACTTATAAGCAGGTCAATAATAGACCATTCTACTACAGCCAGATTCGTATTGACCCGAGCGATGATAAGGTTGTTTATGTTTTTTCTGTAGGGTCCTATGTTTCAAAAAATATGGGAGAAAAATTTAGAGCCATTTCAGCAGGAACCCATCCTGACCACCATGCTCTCTGGATAGATCCGTCAAACCCTCTTCACTTGATTGACGGAAATGATGGAGGCATTGATATTACTTATGACGGAGGAAAAAACTGGCATGCTGTCCAGAGTATGGCCCTGGCTGAGGTTTATCAGATTGGGTTCGATAAAAGAAATCCGTATTATGTTTACTGCGGATTACAGGACAACGGCAGCTGGGGAGGGCCGAGTGCCAGCTTGGATACTGCGGGAATTATAAACGACGATTGGTATATGATTGGAGGAGGAGATGGATTCTATGCTCAGGTTGATCCTTCTGATCCGGATATTATTTACAGAAATTTTCAAATAAATGGGCTTTCCCGTTTTGATAAAAGGATAAACCAGGCTAAAACCATAAAACCTATGTCTTCTCTTGAAGAACCTCCCTATCGTTTCAACTGGAATTCTCCAATTTATATCTCTCCTCATGATCCTAAGATTGTTTATACAGGAGGGAATTATTTATTCAAGACTATGGATGGGGGGCATTCCTGGGAAATAATCAGCCCTGACTTGTCCACAAATGACCCGGAGAAACTAAAAGATTCGGGAGGCCCGATAACTATGGATAATACAGGAGCGGAAATCCACTGTACGATATTAACTATTGCTGAGTCTCCTGTGAAGAAAGGAGTTTTATGGTGTGGAACTGACGATGGAAACGTGCAGATAACACTTGATGGGGGGAAAACATGGAAAAATGTAGTAAAGAAAATTAAAGGAATTCCTCCGAATACCTGGTGTTCTCGGATTGAAGCTTCCCGCTTTGATGCAGGAACAGCTTATGTGGCTTTTGATGGACACCGCCATGATGATTATGGGACTTATGTGTATAAAACAACCGATTTTGGGAAAACCTGGAAATCCATAAAAGGGAATTTACCATTCGGGTGGGTGCATGTCATCCGCGAAGATTTAAAAAACAGGAATCTTCTTTATGTTGGAACGGAATTTGGAGTTTTTGCTACCCTTGATGGTGGCAAAAGCTGGTTTTCGCTCAAAAATAATCTGCCGACTGTTGCTGTGCGTGACATTGCTGTTCACCCGAGAGAGAATGATTTGATCATTGGAACTCATGGCAGGGGGATATGGATCTTAGATAATATTTCTCCTATTCAGGAAATGACGGAAGAGGTCTTTAATTCTGACATTCATCTGTTCAATATCCGGCCAGTGGTTCAATTTTTGAGGTCAACCACTCGCGAATACTATAGTGCTCAGGCTTATGCTGCGAAAAACCCTTCCTTCGACATGAGGATAACATCCTACTTCAGAATAAAACCTGAAGAAAGACCCGAAATTTTTATCAAAGATACAAATGGTGAAACAATATTTAAAATCAAGCCTTTGAAAAAAGAGGGTATTCAAAAAAGTGAGTGGAACTTGCAGTATGTTCCCAAGACAAAAAAGGGAAAAGAAATAAAACCTTCATCCATGGGATTTGTAGCAGCGCCATTTGTTGCTCCGGGTGAATATACAATAGAGATGTTTGTTGGAGAACAAAAATTCACGAAGAAAGGAACTGTTCGACCGGATCCACGGTTCCAGATGAGTGAAAAAGATAGAGCAGTGAGAAATGAAAGTTTGGTTGAAGTCATGGTCCTTTCAAGGATGATGGGTTTGTCTGTCACATCTACAAAAAATGTAATGAACCAGCTTAAGAAACTGGAAAAAAGTTTAGAAGAGAAAGGAGATACTGCAGAAACTGTACGGACAGCCCTTAAAGATTTCAAAAAAAAGCTCGCTAAGATAGAAGAAGAGATTATGCCCAAGGGATTTGGATATAGGGGCTCTATGGAAATGGCTCTTCGAGGAGGATCTGTTTCCAATCAGGTTCTGTTTTTAGGATTTTCCATCTCAGGATACCCCTCAGCTCCAACTGAGACAGATTTAACTCAGCTCAAGGAATTATCAGAAGCCGTGAATGAATTAGTAACTAAGCTTAATGAATTTATTATGACTGAAATTCCTAAATTGAATGAAATACTTGAAAAACAGGGCATTAAACCTTTAAGGGCACCTAAAAAAGTTAAACTGTAGAAAAAACGAATAAAAAATAGCTCCTATCCTATTTGTGCGGATTGATATATGAGAAGAATACACGGAAATGGCTCTGCTCCCTTCAGATTTTTTACGCCATTCCATCATCGCTCTTTTCGGCACCTGCGTAACTCGCTACGCTCAAACATACTCGGTGCCCGGCTTTGCCGGATTCCCAAAAAGAGCGATTCAGGAAGGCTAAATCTTCAAGGTCGCTTCATCCATTCCCGTGTATTTTACTCACAAAAATGGGAGAAGAGCCAAAAAAAATGGATTTTTTATAGTTTAATTTCTGGTAATCTGGAAATTCCATTATTTTGAGCATCTAAAAGCATAATTTTCTGAAGTTCCTGAAGAGTATTATTGTCCAGAGGAGAGACTGGATTCTCTTTAAGAAGCCTTTCAACTTCTTCAGAAGCCCTGTCTGCAATCGATTTTTTTCCAAGTGAAACCCAATAGTCATATGTGTCTCGGTCTATAACTTTTGGAAAAGTGTGTTCCTCTCTATACCATTTCCTTGTATGAGGCATAGATAGGAACTGCGTTTCTGCAGAAAATCCCTCGTATAGATTTTTAGCGATAGGCTCATCCCTTTGAGATACTCCTTCAATCAGCCTATAGGCCATGCCGCAGATTTCGTTATCCACAACCAGCTTTTCAAGGCTCTGACAGCTTTCAAAGTTCATCATTCCAGGACCGGAGATAACATTAATTCCGGAAAGGGCTGCCATAAGAGCCCCGATACCAGTTTCAAGACCCGCCTGGGCATCATTGATCTTGGAATCACTTAGTCCCATGTAAGCATGTGTGGGAAGATTGAGAAATTTACCGATCTGGGAGTAGGCAGAATCAATCATCATTGTCTCAATGGCTCCCATTGGTGTAGTGCCTTTTCTCATATCAAAGCTTGAGGGGGACCCTCCGAATATGACTGGAGCACCTTTTTTTGCTAATTGACATATAACCAGACCGCAAAGATTCTCAGCCACGTGCTGGACAAGGGTTCCAGCTATAGTCACTGGAGAAGTGGCGCCTGTCATACCCATAGAAATAAGTTCTGAAGGTATACCTGCACGGGCACAGTCAATCAGGCTCTGGGTGGTCAGATTGCTCCATTTTAAAGGAGGGGAGGGGCATGCATCAAAAATGGCCAATGGTTTCTCTGCCAGATTTTCCTTGCTCCCTCTGATTGCTATAAGCATATCAAACATGGGTTTGAATCCTTCGACTCGGAATGTCCCAGTAACCACAGGTTTTATCGAGAATTGAAGTCCCAAGAACAGTCGATAGCTGTCAGAAATCAAGTCTGGAACATCACTGCTGACGATCCCTGTACTCTGGAAGTGAATGTGTTCTAAACAATCCGTGAGGCGGTAGAATTTGATCAGGTCATCACTCACAGCCTTCCGCTCTTCTGAAGTTTTATGATCAAGAATTGTTATTGCAGTAGACCCTGGGTCAAAGTGAATATTATCCTTGCCCACAATGAATTCATTCTTTTCCGTTCTATCATAGAGCTTGATTATTGAAGGAGTTGAGGAGAGTGAATCCTCTACGAGACGGGATGTAATGTGGACTCTCTGAGATGAGTTTTTTATGTTCATTCCAGCTTCCTTGAAAAGCTCTAAAGCTTCCTGGTTCTCAACAAAAACTCCATGCTTTTCGAGAATGTAATAAGCCTCATTTAAAATTTTCTGGATGAACTCCTTGCTTAAGAATTCAAGTTTAGGTCTTTTTGCTTTTATCATTGAATTTTCCTTTATAAACCTCTTTTTCTTGTTGTAAGTTTTTGATCTTTATAGAAATTTATCCTAAAGGAGACGGACTTTCGAGGAATCATCATACATGATTCTGTAAGGCTGACTCCTATTTCTTGTCCCGGCAGCATATGGAACACATAGCGCTGTTCTTTTATATCCCACCTTCCGTAGCCCGGGCTATATCTTTTGCTCGGCCACAGATTCATTTCTCTTGCTCTCTTGACAAGTATAAAATCAGATTGGACAGCTACTTCTTCAGCCGCCTCAGAACCAAAAGCATCCAGAATTAATGCTTTTAGCATTTCGTTTTTTCGCATGAGTTTTTTGATTTCTGTTTCAAGCTCCGGCCCGATAGTGCAGATGCACAAAGCCACTTTTTCTGTATTCTCAAAAATAAGGTGCTTGTTTGTCTGTTCATGATTTATGATTGTATAGATGGATGCGGGATGAAGCAGATGATTTAATTTGTTTTTTTCTTCTGCTATAAGTTTTTTAATAGGACCTTTTATTTCATTTAATTTTTTTTTATATCCAATGAGCCTCAAAATTCTCTTATCGTCAATATCGATTTTAAGGTCCTCGATTTTTTCAAAAAGTACAGACATTCCAGGTGTTATACTCCAATAAGTTTTTTTGCTATTTTTATAGCGACCATAGCGTTCTCGCCATATCCATCTGCTCCAATATCATCAGCCCATTTTTGATTAACAGGTGCACCTCCTACTAAAACTTTAAATCGGGAGGCAAGATTTTTGTCTTTAAGAATTTTTATAACTTTTTTCTGCCCAAGCATTGTTGTTGTTAGAAGCGCAGAGAGACATATAAAATCGGCATTTTCCTCGTCTGCTTTTTTTACAAATTCTTCCAGTTTAACATCTGCTCCAAGGTCTATCACATCAAAACCATTAGCTGAGAGCATTGAGGAAACAAGGTTTTTACCTATGTCATGGATGTCTCCTTCCACTGTGCCGATAATAACCTTGCCATGTGATTGAGTCGAGATTTGAGCTTTTTCAAGTTCAGGATGGAGTACGATCATAGCTGCTTTCATGCATTCAGCACTGGTTATAAGTTCTGGTAAAAAATATTCACCTTTTTCCCATAGAGCTCCCACTTTTTGAATTCCAGGAACGTACCCTTTTTGGATGACTTCATTAAGGTTTATCTTTTTTTCTATTGCTTCTTTAGCCAAAGCTTCGGCTTCTTCTTTGTTCCCGTCGACAATAGCCTTTTCCATTTTTGTCAGTAATTCTTCTTTACTCATGTTATCTCCTAAGGAATAAAGTGTTATTCATGCGAATTTTTAATATGTTATATTATTTCAAGCAGGAGCCTGAAGGAAACAAATGATAATATTTATTGAATAATGTTACAAGGTCAAATCTGCCAGTAAAGAAGTGTAAATCGCCTGATCACGTTTGACCTCAATTATTTGCAGTGGTATAAAATACAGAGAATGTCAGCGAATGGAAATCAGAGAAAAAACTCACAATATTGTAACAAACCAAAAATGCAAAAATCCTTAAATGAAGCATCCTTGATTATTCATTTTGTTTTACTTTTTCTTGTCTTGTTTTTGATTAGTCCCCAGAAAGCTTTTTCACAAGAGAAGTCAAATTTGCGTTTTCTTACAATCAATGTATGGTCAGGGCTTGATTATAATGGTGCTTTCCGAATGGGGGAATACGAATCTGCTGAGCGTCGAAAATCGCGGTTTTTATTGTTGCTTGAACAGATTCAGAGGATTAACCCTGATGTAATTTTTTTACAAGAGGCAAATCCTGTGGCTAGATTTACAGATAAACTTGCAGATTCTCTTGATTTTGATGAAATTCACCAGGTTTGTCTTGCAGGAATCAAGTTTGGTCCATTAGGTTTTCCTGCAAATATCAAAGAAGGGATGTCAATTCTTGCCCGTACATCACTAAATTTAGAAAAGTTTGATGTATGGAAACTCTCGGGCTCTTTTGGTGTTTATGGTGATGCAGTTACAATCCAGTTTGATGAGTCCATATTTGCAGTTGTAGGAAAAATCACTTTTCAAAATACACCGATTTATCTTGTGAATGTTCATCTTGTATCTTCACCACCAAAAGATCCTTATTTGGACAGCAAGTTTGAAAGTCTTGTAAAAGAAGAAAAGATAAACAAGGATGAATATAAAAATGGGATAAAAACATGGGAATTAAGAGAGAAGAGGCAAATAAATGAAGTAAAAAAACTGTCAAAGTTTATTTCAGGGCTTCCATCTGAATCACCTGTTATTGTTGCGGGAGATTTTAATGCTACGCCGGACTCTCAAGTTATACAATTATTTCAATCAACAAGTGATCCATTAAAAAGTTTTTTTGACGTTTATCCTTTTGGTTCTTCAAATCGTCTGTATAGTTGGGATCCAAGGGATAATAAAAACATATTATTTTCCTCGAGAAAAACTGATGCTAGGGGTATTCCGAGGGAAGGATATGATTGTCTTAGTGCCCTGGGAGCAGAAATTCCCAGACGTATAGATTATATTTTTCTCAGCCATCACTTTAATCCGGAAAATGTTTTAAACTGTTTTATTGGCCTGGACTCTTTGGTGGAGGGCATTCAAGCTTCAGATCATTATGGTGTTTTAACAGAAATCAACTTTGATAGTGTCCTTCAAACGTCACCTAAAGAATTTAAAACGGTTACACCTATTGATAGATCAAAAATTGAGTTATTTCCGATTCTTATGTATGACACTAGTACCGGTTTTGGATATGGAGCAAAGATATTTTGGCTTAATCCATTGAAGGGGAACGAATCTTTTGATTTGGTGCTGTTTAATAGTTCAAAAGGAGAGCGGTGGTATCGGTTAACCTTTTCCTGGCCAGATTTTGAGCAGCGTCAGGGGAAAATTTATCCTTTAGCATTTGATTTAATGATTGATTATGACAAGTGGATTAAAAATAGTTTTTTTGGTATAGGAAGTAATTCCGAATTTGAGGACAGAGAGTATTATACAAGGGAACCTTTTGAATTGCGTTTGACTCTTAGCAGAGGTTTTTCAACTTATATAGTAGGTCAAATTGGAGTTAGTTACAAGACGATCAGGAATTATAATTTTTCGGAAGAAAGCCGTCTTGAAAACCTTCAACCTGAATTAAACCAGCTACGTGTTAAAGCCGCTTCGTTTTTTTTAAACTTGAGATACGATACACGAGATAGTTTTATAAATCCTTCAAGCGGTTTAGTGCTTCAAGGAGAAGCTGAGGTTGTACCAGATATGAGCCTAAGTAATGTAGCATTTACTCGACTATCCATTTGGCTCCATCATTATTATACTTTGTTCTACCCGAAGACAGTGATGGCCATTCGGCTGGGACTTCAAAGTTTATCTGGTGAGGACCTCCCAGTTCAAGTTCTTTTACCTATTGGAGGAAATAGAACTCTTCGTGGCTTTTCACAGGACCGCTTTTTAGGAAAGACATCTGCTGTGTTTAACGCAGAACTTCGCTTTCCATTATACTGGCGCCTTGGAGGTGTTCTTGGTTTTGACGCGGGTAAAGTATGGGATTCACCAAACCAAATTGATCTATGCCGCTGGGCAACTAATCCGACTGTTGGCCTAAGATTGTATATGGATACTTTTGTTGTAAGGGCGGATATTGGATTTGGAAAAGACACAACCGGATTCTATTTTAATTTTGGACATATTTTTTAATAAGCAATAAGGTTTTTTATGCAGGGATTTGATTCACTTGTACATGTTTATGTAAACACACAGGCAGATGTTTAAGATAATCCAAAGGCAGGAGCAAAAGCAGTACAGCCATTTCCAATTCTCAGCTTATCGAAGACCATTAAAGAATAATGGCCTTCAATTTATATATAGAGAATTTCTATGAAGGAATTAATAAAAGGAGGTATTTTATGTTAAGAGAAAAAGGAGGCTTTAAAACAAAGTTATGGATAGTTGTTGTGCTGGTTTTATTCATTTTTACCGCATATCTGGAGAAAAGCTATGCACAGGAGATTAATTTTGGTCAATCCAGCCAGCTAAGGTACCGTCATATCGGGCCGCAGGGAAACCGAATGATTGCAGTAGCCGGAGTACCGGGCGATCTAAATGTATATTATGCTGGAGCAGCTTCAGGAGGATTGTGGAAATCGACTGACGGAGGCATTCATTGGAGACCTATTTTTGATGACCAGCCGGTTTCTTCTGTAAGCGCGCTTGCTATTGCTCCATCAGATTGTAATATTATCTGGGCTGGGACAGGCGAAACATTCATCCGAAGCAATGTTTCTATTGGAGATGGAATCTATAAGTCCAGTGATGCAGGTAAGACCTGGAAACACATGGGTCTCGGAAAAACAGGCAGGATCGGCAGAATTATAATTGACCCCCGCGATCCTAATGTTGTTTTTGCTGCAGCCATGGGGCATTGTTATGGACCTCAACCTGAGCGGGGTGTCTTTAGGACTACTGACGGGGGAAAGACATGGAAGAAAGTTCTCTTTGTGGATGAAAACACTGGTTGTTCGGATATTGCGATAGATCCAAATAACCCGCGGATTCTTTTTGCCGGAATGTGGCAGGTAGATATAAAGACCTGGGGTAGGTGGAGCGGCGGTCCTGGAAGTGGTGTGTTTATGTCGAGAGACGGAGGTACAACCTGGAAGCACCTTGGCGGTCGTGGATTGCCAGAGCCGCCCCTGGGAAAAATTGCAGTTGCCGTGGCTCAGAATAACTCCAATCGTGTGTATGCTCTGATTGAAACCGGACAGAGAGGGTCACTCTGGAGGTCTGACGATGGAGGAGTGAACTGGAGGTTGGTCAGCCATAACCGCTTGCTTAACGAACGCCCTCATTATTACACTCGGATGGTGGTGGCACCAGATGATTACAACGAGGTCTATTTTCCATCAAACAGCATGAGCATCACATATGATGGTGGCGAGACATCAATTTTAGTACGCTGGGGTAGTGATAACCATGACATGTGGATTGATCCCAAAAATGCCAACCGGATAATGATAGCTGACGATATGGGAGTTATAATTTCCACCAACCGCGGCAGAGGATGGAACAGAGTCGTTCTTCCTGTTGCTCAAATGTATCATGTGTCTGTAGATAACCAAATACCTTACTATGTTTATGGTAACCGGCAGGATGGACAATCTTACAGGGGCCCCAGCAACAGCCGTATGGGAGGCTGGGGAGGTGGACTCCCATCCGGATTATGGAGAAATGTTTCCGGTTGTGAGTGTGGTTTTACTTATGCTGATCCGGAGGATAATAATATTATCTGGGGAGGCTGCTATAATGCAGGGCTTGACCGCTTTGACTTGCGTACAGGCCATAACCGCTCAGTAAGGGTTTGGCCAAAATCTCCAATGGGTTCTCCGGCTGGCCTGCTGAAGTATCGGTTTAACTGGACATTTCCTATAGCTATCTCACCGCATGATCACAATAAAGTGTATGTAGGCAGCCAGTATGTTCACCAGACAACTAATGGAGGTCAGAGCTGGAAAGTAATAAGTCCTGATTTAAGCACTAACAACAAGAAAATGTTGGGAGACTCAGGAGGACTTACAATGGATAACCTCGGGGTTGAGTATGGCTGCGTGGTTTTTGCGATAGCTGAGTCACCCCTTGAGGAGGGATTGATATGGGCAGGCACTAATGACGGTCAGGTACAGATGACACGGGACAGCGGTGCTAATTGGACTAACGTCACGTCAAAGATCCCGAATCTGCCTCCTTTAGGCACGGTGAGTAATATTGAGCCTTCCAGGTATAATGCTGGAACGTGTTATATCACAGTTGACCTGCACCAGGTGAACAACCGGGATCCTTTTGTCTACAAGACCACTAACTATGGCAGGAGCTGGAAACTGATCAGTTCAGATATCCCCAAAAGTGTATTTAGCTACGCCCATTGTGTTCGTGAAGATCCTGTGCGAAAAGGACTGCTTTATCTTGGAACAGAAAATGCGCTTTATGTTTCCTTTAATGACGGAGGTAATTGGATTCCTCTTCAATCCAATATGCCGCACGCACCTGTGCATTGGATGACTATACAGGAGAATTTTAATGATTTGGTAGTAGCTACTTATGGCCGTGGTTTCTGGATTATGGATGATATTACTCCGCTTCAGCAGCTTTCCAAGGAAGTTTTTAGATCAGATGTTTTTCTTTTTGCCCCGCGTCTGGCTTACCGCTTCCAGAGCATAAAAGGTATTCAAAGCTATCCAAATGACCTTTGTGCCGGACAAAATCCACCTTATGGGGCTTCCATTAATTACTATTTGAAGTCTATTCCTAAAGGAGATATCAAAATCGCTATCCTGGATGAAAGCGGTCAAGTGATAAGAACTCTAGGAGGGCCTCGACAGCCTGGTATTAACCGGGTTTGGTGGAACTTGAGGTATGAATCACCAAGACAGCCCAGGCTGAGAACTAAACCAGCTGGGAATCCTCATGTTTGGGAAGAGAAAAGATTTAAGAGATACACACAGCAAGGTTGGATGCCTCTCATTAGCTGGGGGATTCGCGGAGGGCTGATTGGGCCTCTTGCTGTTCCAGGCAAATATACAGTAAAACTTACTGTTGGAGGGAAGGAATTCGTTCAGCAGCTCACCGTAATAAAGGATCCGCATTCAACAGGAAGCGAAGCAGATATAAAAGTTCAGGTTAAAAGAGTGCTGGAAATTAGGGAAAATATCACCACTGTTGTGGATTCGATCAATCAAATTGAGTGGGTCAGAAAACAGATTTATGACCTAATAGACCTCCTTAAAAGTGAAAAAAGTGCTCCGTCTGTTGTAAAAGCCGCATTAAAACTAGACAAGAAAATTATGGCAATTGAAGACTACTACTTCCAGAGAATACTTGCTGAAGGCGACCTTAAATCCTTCCGTGCACCAAATAAGCTCTACAGCCAGCTTGCCTTGATCGCCGGAGATATCGCCGGCTCTGCTGATTTCCCACCAACAGATCAGCAGATTGAAGTACATGAAGAGCTGAAGGAGGAACTGGCAGATGCCGAGGCAGAATTAAGCGAACTGATCGACAAGGATATTGCTGCTTTTAACACCTTGCTTAAGGAGAAAAATATCCCGAGTATTATTACAAAATAGCTCTGAACAAAATCCTTAAATAAGGATTGCCATGAAATGTATTGATATATATGTGATAAAAAAAGAAGGCAATAAGCAGGGAATCAGGTTTATAGTTCAGGATTTAAAAGCCGATTCCAAATATGGACAGTTGAAATCATAAATGTCAAGGCATGACACTAAAATATCTTTTTATTGATGCATCTGAATAACTATTGGAAGAAGAGTCTGCTATCCGAGCTAGGGTAGGGCAGTATATGAAGTCTTTTATATGAATAGGAATGGAATAAATTCAGTATATAATAGTAGAATGATTTTTATTTAAAATAAGATGGATAACAAATAGGAATTAAGGAGGCGCTGCTTATGGATAATCCAATTTTTCTTATTTTTTTTATCCCATTTATTCTTGTAATACTCGGGCTGCTTATCTGGAGTCTTGTTTGGGTCTATGGTGATGCGGGGAAGCGCGGCAAGCCTGGGTGGCTTGTTGTTTTACTTGTTCTATTTATGAATTGGCCTTTCAGCCTTCTGATATGGATTGTATTTCGTCCGGAAGAGAAATAGCAAACTAAATATAAAAAAACCAGCAGCTTATTAATTTTATTTGAAAGAAGATTCAGGAATACTTAGATTTTTTTAATGAAGAATGAGCCGATAGAACTTTCCTATAATTATTGATAAATTCTTACTTTCTGGACCAATTCCCATATAGGTCTGTAAATATGCAGTAAACGTGCGGAATCAGTGCTTGATGTGTGCCAGCCACACAGCCATCTTTCCCTCGCCGCGGTATCCCCAGGCATAGTAAGGAATCGCGACAAATTTCTTTTTGTTTTTAGCTTCTGATTTTCCTTCTTTGGAAAGGTTCAAACCAGGAAATATTCCGTGAATTATCACAACACCACCTACTAAATCCTTCTGGTATTCACTCCTCAAGACTACATTATCAGGAATCACAAGTTTACGAACATTTTTACCGTTGTCAACTTCTTCAGCACAGTACACTATTGGGCCGCGTTCAAGCGCCACTTTCCCTCGGTTTTCTTCCACTTTTTCGTTGCACAGCACTCTCCTGATAGGCATGGGAAGATCCAACTCTATCATATCACCTTTTTTCCACTTGCGCAGGATGCGGGCAAAACCTTTATCCATGTTGAGCTTAACGGAATCTCCATTAACCTTGAGGCTTACTTTTTCTTCGCTTTTTTTTATATATCTGTACAGGTTGCTCGGCACAGGCTGATTCTGTGCCCAGCCTGGAATACGGACATAAATAGCGAATTTTTCTGAACGTTCAGGATTAACTGTTATATTAATATCTCCTTCCCAAGGATAGTTGCTCTCCTGTTTGATTGTAACTGTATTATTTGCCATCTTGATTTTGGCGTAGCTGCTAACAAAAAGGTTTATATATAGGGTGTTACTTTTGTTTGCGTAGATATATCCGGGAATCGAGGGTAAAAACCGGGCCAAGTTGCCGGGGCAGCAGGCACAGTCGAACCACGGCTTGCGTGTTAATGCTCCCTGGTTAAATTTGAATTCTCCATCAGATTCAAGTGGATTAGGGTAGAAAAACAGATCGCCACTCAGAGACACGCCTGAGATTAAACCGTTATAGAGAACCCGTTCCAGTACATCAAGGTATTTTGTTTCACCAAACAACAGGAATAGACGGTGGTTCCACATCACATTTCCGATAGCCGCACAGGTTTCATTGTAGGCTGTTAAGTTTGGAAGCTCGTAGTTATCACCAAATGCCTCGCCATCGTGCCTGGAGCCAATGCCACCGGTAAGATATAATTTTTTTGACACCACGTTTTCCCAGATACGATTTATGGCACTTACATAATTGACATTTCCTGTAAGCGCAGCTACATCTGCCATCCCGGCATACATGTAAGCCGCGCGCACTGCATGACCTACTGCCTCTTCTTGTTCTAACACAGGCTTATGGTCCTGTATGTGTTTAGTTCGGTTATAAAGAGCGAAGCGGGAAGATTCAGGATAGAACTCACCATCATGAGCCTTGCCTCGCTCATTAAGGAAGAACCTCGCCAGTTTAAGGTATTTATCATTACCTGTTACTTGGTACAGTTTTACAAGTCCTATCTCTGTTTCCTGGTGTCCGGGCATATCATGTTTTTTATCAGGACCAAATGTCTTAACGAGTAAGTCCGCATTTTTTATCGCAACATCCAGAAATGTGCGCTTGCCAGTGGCAAGGTAGTGTGCTACGGCTGCTTCGTACATGTGTCCCACATTATAAAGTTCATGACTTCCTCTAAGCTTTGACCAGCGTGTTTCACCTGCACCAGGAGCTGGATTTTCCGGATCAATTGTACGAGCGGTGTATAGATAACCGTCATCTTCCTGAGCAGCAGCAATTATAGCAATCAGGTCATCCAGGTATTTCTCAAGCTTCGGATCAGGATGAAGCCGTAATGAATAAGATGCTCCTTCTATAATCTTAAACACATCAGAATCGTTATATCGTATGCCCTCAAATTTTCCTTCCATTTTCCCTGCGGCTTTTAAAAAATTGTTTATACGTCCTGTTTCTTCACATTTTTTAAAAGCAAAAGGAATTGTTACTTTTCGGTTAGTCTCTGTCCTTATGGACCAGAAAGCATCATTAATAGACACCTCTGTAAAGGGAATCGGTTTTATAGGGTAATCCTTTTGTTTTATTATAGGTTGTGCTGTAATTATTTGTATAAGAAAAACAAAAAATATCGTCAATTTTAAAAGTGATTTCATGGTAATTACTCCATATCGACTCGTGAATAATCGATGTATAGTATTTTAAAAGTTTTTTTATTCTAGCATATAATTATTGTAATGTATTCTGCTTTCAGCTATTTCAAAAACTTTTAACACCTTCCCCTGATTTTGCTTTGAAAAATTTACTCAGGAACTTCTTTTTTTCTTGATTTGATAAAAATATAATTATACAGTTTTAAATACTGGGAAAAAGAATAAAGATTAAAATAAAGTAAAAATTAGCTAAAGGAGATTAAAATGCTAACAGCAAAGAGAATTCTCTCTTTTTTAACCTTAGTATTATTAGTGAGTTTTGTTTTAGCGCTGACCTTTTTGGTGAAGAACAAAAAACAATAAATAAGATAGTTATAAATGCTGATCTGGGAAAGGATATCATTAATAAAAACATTTATGGGCATTTCTCAGAGCACCTTGGCCGCTGTATCTATGAAGGATTCTGGGTTGGAGAAAAAAGCCCGATAAAAAACACCCGAGGCATACGTAGTGATGTGGTAGAGGCACTAAAAAGGATAAAAATTCCGGTCTTGCGCTGGCCGGGTGGATGTTTTGCCGATGAATACCACTGGAAAGATGGAATTGGTCCTTATGAGTTGCGACCCAGCATGGTTAATACACATTGGGGCCGTGTGACCGAGAACAATCATTTTGGCACTCATGAATTCCTCGACCTCTGTGAACAGTTGGGTTGTGAGCCTTACATTTGCGGAAATATAGGGAGTGGAACTGTTCGTGAGATGCAGGAATGGATCGAGTATATAACTTTTAATGGCAAAAATCCTATGTCTGATTTACGCCGAAAGAACGGAAGGGAAAAACCCTGGAAACTAAAATACTTTGGTATTGGCAATGAAAATTGGGCTTGTGGCGGCAGTATGCGCCCTGAATTTTATGCTGACGTTTACCGTCGCTACCAGACTTATGTACGAAGTTTTTCCGGAAACAGAATTTATAAAATTGCCTGCGGAAGTTACGGCGAGAATTATCACTGGACAGAAGTCCTGATGCGTGAAGCTGGATCACGCATGTCTGGGCTGAGCTATCATTATTATACGGTTCCAGGCGGATGGGGAAATAAGAACTCTGCAACCGAATTTGGCGAGAAAGAGTGGTTTGACACGCTCAAAAAGGCGTTGTTTATAGACGAATTAATTCAAAAGCATTCAACCATTATGGATAAATATGACCCCAAAAAACGTGTAGGATTAGTCGTTGATGAATGGGGCACATGGTATAAAATTGAACCTGGTACTAATCCGTCATTCCTTTACCAGCAAAATTCTCTACGGGATGCTCTTGTAGCTGGACTGACTTTGAATATCTTTAATAATCACTGCAACCGCGTAAAAATGGCCAATCTTGCTCAAACAATCAACGTTTTACAGGCTTTAATTCTAACTAAGGGTGAAAAGATGGTCTTGACTCCTACCTATCATGTCTTTGAAATGTACAAAGTACATCAGGATGCGACCATGCTGCCTGCAGACCTGCATTGCGGCCAGTACGAATTTGAAGGTGATAAAATTACGGCTTTGAGTGTATCGGCATCCCGCGATAAATCAGGAAGGATTCATATCTCCCTTAACAATATGGATCCCAATAATGCTGCAAAGGTTGTTTGTGAGCTTCGAGGGTCAAAGGCAAAAAGCGTCACAGGTCGTATTTTAACAGCTGCTGATAAAACAGCCCACAACACCTTCGAGAATCCTGAAACACTAAAACCAGCTGTTTTTAAAACTGTACAACTGAAAAATAATATTTTATCCATAACACTGCCCGCAAAATCGGTTGTAGTGCTGGAAATTAAGTAATCTATAGGAAATAGGGAAATTGGGATCAGACCAAGATAACATTTAAATTATGAACACATAAGGCTTATAATTGAGGACAAATATAGCCTTAGAATGATAATTTTTGATGTTGGATTTTTTCTGTGATATAAAGTGTAAATAAAATCAATATATGAAGTCACATAAGATAGAGAAAAAAACGGAGGGAGATAATGAGCGGAATGAAAGATTTTAGGACAATATGGATTCTTTGTTTGGCAGTTTTAGCTCTAAGCTATGCATGTGTTACCGAGTCACAAAGAGACTATCCGATAAAGCCTGTGCCATTCACCGATGTCCATATTGCAGATAATTTCTGGTCACCGCGGATGGAAACAAACCGGATAGTAACGATTCCATACGCATTCGGAAAATGTGAAGAAACCGGTCGTATAAATAATTTCTCTGTGGCAGGAGGTCTTAAGGAAGGAACTTTTAGCGGTATCTATCCTTTTGATGACAGCGATGTATACAAGATTATCGAAGGCGCTTCATATTCATTAAGCATTCACTCTGATCCGAAGCTTGAGAAATACCTGGATGATCTGATCTTCAAAATTAGTGCAGCACAGGAGGAAGATGGCTACCTGTACACAGCACGGACGATTAATCCGGATCCTCCTGTTCGCTGGGTCGAAAAAGAACGGTGGTCAAACTTGAGATTGGGACATGAGCTATATAATGTCGGGCACATGTATGAAGCAGCAGTGGCACATCATCTGGCTACAGGTAAGCGTACATTACTGGATGTGGCAATAAAAAATGCAAACCTTGTGGAGAGTGTATTCGGCCCCGATAAAAAACAAGATGTGCCAGGTCATCAAGTGATAGAGATAGGCCTGGCAAAGCTTTATCGTGTAACAGGAGATAAAAAATACCTTAAGCTGGCAAAATTTTTCCTTGATGAACGAGGTAAAACTCGCGGGCGCAAGCTCTACGGGAAATACGCCCAGGACCACAAACCCGTGATTGAGCAGAGCGAAGCAGTAGGGCATGCTGTCAGGGCAGCTTACATGTATGCAGGCATGGCGGATATAGCCGCACTCACAGGCGATACAGAATATATTAATGCAATTGACCGGATTTGGGAGAATGTTGTCACGAAAAAACTTTATCTCACTGGTGGAATTGGTGCCACAGGAAGAGGCGAGGCATTTGGCAATGATTACGAGCTGCCTAATGCAACCGCATATAATGAGACATGCGCTGCCATCGGCAATGTTCTGTGGAACCACCGTTTGTTTCTTCTTCACGGTGATGCCAGGTATATTGATGTGCTGGAAAGGGTTCTTTATAATGGATTTCTATCGGGCATATCTCTTAATGGAGACAGGTTTTTTTATCCCAATCCTCTTGAATCTTATGGCCAGCACAGCCGCAGTCCGTGGTTCGGCTGCGCCTGTTGTCCTAGCAATATAACCCGTTTTATTCCCTCAATTCCTGGGTATGCATATGCACATCGAGGCAAAACACTGTACATAAATCTCTTTTTTAGTGGAAGCGCTGAAGTCAAGATGGGGGAAAATATAATACTTATAAAGCAGGATACCAGCTATCCCTGGGATGGAGCCATTAAGATGACAGTTGATCCAGAACGCCCGACAAAATTTACGATTTTTATACGCATTCCTGGCTGGGCACAAAATCAGCCTGTGCCGAGTGACCTGTACAGGTATAAAATAAAGAGTGAAGAGAAAATAAGCCTCAAGGTTAATGGAGATTCCGTTAAGCTCAACATGGATAAAGGTTTTGCCCGCATCCGGCGAAAATGGAAAAAAGGTGATGTGATAGAGTTGAGCCTTCCCATGCCGATCAGGAGAGTGCTGTGCAATGGAAAAGTGGAAGACAACAGAGAGAGAGTTGCGCTTGAACGGGGTCCTGTTGTTTACTGTGCAGAATGGCCGGACAATGGGGGATATGTAAGAAACCTGGTCTTATCAGATGATGTTATACTTGCTGCTGAAGCCCGGAGCGATTTATTGAATGGAGTGACTGTGATCCGGGGGAAGGTTTCTGGCCTTCATCTTGGAGAAGACGGTAAAACTGTGAGCAAAGAAAAGCAGGAGTTTACCGCAGTTCCATATTATGTATGGGCACACCGCGGTAAAGGCGAGATGGCAGTGTGGCTGGCCCAAAATGAGTCAATAGTGCGGCCCCTGCCAGGGCCTACGATCGCCTCTACAAGCCGGGTAAAAGCCTCTGGTAGTGTAAATACGGACCTGGTTCCTGCAGTTAACGATCAGCTGGAACCAAAGAAGTCCAATGACCATTCTATCATCTATTTCCACTGGTGGCCCCGCAAAGGTACTCAGGAATGGGTGCAGTATGATTTCAAGAAAGCCTCTAAAGTATCAGCTGTTGATGTGTACTGGTTCGACGACACAGGTGTAGGGGAGTGCCGTGTGCCAAAATTTTGGCGAGTACTGTATAAAGACGGAGACAACTGGA